>Ga0209367_1001126_pt1 | contig 31521 bp, 13 predicted proteins | sample WorMetLIZISLAND2_FD_187412 | JGI IMG/M metagenome (GOLD analysis project Ga0209367, IMG submission 187412) | Marine gutless worms symbiont microbial communities from Max Planck institute for Marine Microbiology, Germany - Olavius geniculatus... ...
GGACGCCATATGCTTAGCCCCATCTAAGGTTACCCAAATGATTTTTGCTGTTTTAGAGGACTGATATCATCACATCGTCCTTACACACAGTTGTAAACTGGTAAGTTTTTTACATATGTATAATTAAAAATTCTTTAAAAAAACTTTATTTTCCTGGCTGCAAGTGAGACTTTGAGTTTCAATCCACTCTCAAAAGTAACAACCAAGTATTTGACTGTCGCCCATTTACGAAGTAAATTACCATTTAGTAAAATAGCAACACATGGCTTCTTGTATCTAGGACCACACCTAAGCTAATAAATGTGGGCCTATATATTTTAAAGTTAAGACCATATCCACATTGTTTCGTGTTGTACCGAGCCTATCATATATTAAGCTGCCAACTATCTCATTTTCATTTTATATTTCATTCTGTAAAATGACTGAAACAATTACATCAGTAATTAGTTGTTGCTGAAATGTTGTGAGTGACGTCACCGAATGTACTTAGTGTGTGTTATACGACGGAAGCACGGAAAGTGTAATTGCTGACTGACGTCGCATGAGATTTTAGCCAACGCAACCTACGCAACCAGAGAGAATAGACATTGTTTCTATTTTTGCGTTTTGGCTGTTCCGTCACTTGCGTCGAAAACTAACCAAGGTGTTGCGTTACGTTGCTGTGTTGGTTGGACTCTTAGCTTGATATGATGATGCTGTGCACGCGTGGACAGGTAGTGAAACTGCGAGTGGTTGCCAGTGACTGTGGACACCCGCCACTGTCGACATCACTCAACGTGTCGGTGGTCATCAATCACACGCTGGTCCAGGACCACGGCTCTGCTGGTGCTGACATTTACTCGACGCACGACGACGATGACCGTGCGGCGACAGACGGCCGGCGGCGGCGGCTCAGTGACCCGACCAATGTGTTGCTGGTCGGTGCGGCTTGCGGCTCGGGACTAGTCATGTTCACTGCCATTCTGACGGCGGTCGTCTTCGCCCTCAGGACTCAACACCGCCGCCGACATGCTGACGCCGTCTGCTGCTACTGCTGCACAGACAATCACGGTCCGTTGCACCAACCTTCTGCATGCCTGTTTATAAATGCCATTGAAAAAAGACTAGTAAACAGGGTTTGTTTACTAGTCTTTCTTTGTTGACATTTATGTGTCGTTATCAAACAGATATATTCTGCTAGTATTGATATAATATGTTCGATATGTGCTGCAAGACGCCCTCCCCCTCCCCCGATAAAAATGTACTATCTATAACGATGTATTTATAACAAAACACGGAGTATAAATATTGTGCTATGCTGACAATTTTGATAAGTACGGTTTACGTAAAGCGTGCAAAATATTAATACTTAGTACAGTTGCGGTCTCTTCATATTAAATGTTTTTTTTATCTTCAAAGTGACTTACCGTGTGTGAAGTTGGTCGTAAAACTGGTTATTCTACTCACTTTTTTCAGAGTGTCTGTTTTGTCAAGTGTTGCTTTTATTTTTTGTCGACATCGTCCCGAAATTCTAGAAGTTTCTTTTTTTATTCAGCGTGTGTGCAGCAATGACGTACGCATATATCAGCTTCAGCGTTAGTTGCTGATGGACGACTGAGGGAGATGTGCTTTACTGCTGCCAATAAAAAGCGCCACTGCATAGAGTCGTCTTCTTGGGATATATCGTGTTTCTTACGCCATGACCTACGAGTGTCCACGCTGTTGTTAACATCTAACAAGTATATTTATTATGCAGCGGCTGGTAGCGATGTTTTAATATAAAATTGGCTTTCTCCAAAGGCAATCATATCTGAGTGCTGTCATCTTGCTATAGTGACTGCGCTGGCGAAAATGTGGACAATCCATGGTGTGAGAAAGAATGATTTGATAGAGATAATTTATAATGCATCTCTTACAATCAAAACTGGAGAGTCGACTCTCTTCAGGTCTACCGCGAAACGTCAAAAGAAAAATCAACTAGAAATTTGGGACAAAGCCCAACGTGAGTCCGCCTGGCGCCGAAAGTGCGATTGGGGAGAAATTCAGGGGGCTGAAATTCCCCGGTAGCAAAGTTACATGGCCCGAAGTCAAATGCATTAGCATACACGGAATGCGCACTGTCAACTTAGGGTAGGTTGAAATGAGACAATGGAACTTTCTTGTTAGTGGACCAAAGTTTAACAAATTGTTTCGCCCAACGGGGAAAGGTTGCGATTGATCACTTGCTATTACTATTTTTGATATCTCAATTTATTGCAGAGATGTGGGCGGTCAAAGTCTAACATTGTCCAAAATCTCGCGCAGTGTTGACTTTGGGTGGGTCCGAATAAAACAACAGAATTTTTTTGCTAGTGGACCGAATTTCACAAATTTTTTGTCCAACAAGGGACGGCCTGTAATTAATCACTTGCTATTTCAATTTTTGACAGTTTGCTTCGTTTCAGACATTCGGAGTCAAATCGAAAGTTGTATGAAATCGCACTTAATTTTGAACGATTTTTGCCCTCCCAAATTTTAAGAAGGCAATGCCCCCTCCAAAAAAAGTTGTACATAGGTTATCACCCCCACGTAGCGGCACGTCATGTTGCAAAGCTTCGTTAGGCTACTCCCCTTAGCTCCAAAGGTCTTGAGTCTCATACGCTACTTTTTAAGCCAATTTTGGACTCCTCATTGATAAAAATGTAAGGGGGATCCCCGTCCTTTGTGGGGTACCCTAGTAAGACTTGGTCATTCTCTAGCCCGTGTAAAAATTTGGGGGCCCAGCACCTTTTAGGGGTTGAAATATGGTCTTACGCCTCTAGATTTCAAAAATTACTGGACCAAAGTTTACCCAACTTTTTTTTGCTTAACGCGGAAGGAATCGCGGTAAATCAAATACTTGACCGATTTTCAATATCTTTATCCGTTCCTTAGATATTCGCTGCCAAATGTTTGAAGTCGTCCGAAATCGGGCCAAATTTAGCATGTTCTTGGCCCCTAAAATTTTTGGGGAGAAGACCCCTAAAATTGTGTCCGGCATTATAAAATTCGGCCTACTGTTGATCGCCATGCAAAATTTCGCGCCGATCGGCCGACGCAGCTCAGAGATCTCGCGTTGGAATAAAAAAAAATTAAAAAAAAAACATCTTCAGTAAAACATAAGTCTGCTCCGAAAGCTATCGCTTCCGGGCGGACTAACAAGTAAACGACTAAAAAGAAAATCGACAAAGACGACGAAGTCGAAAATGGCGGTGAGTTTCTGGAAGTAGACTACAGTAGGCCCCTATATATGAAGTATATGTGGCTGAAGCATATCCAAAACATGAAGAAAAAGAGAAGCAACGTGATGAACGGTGAAAGTCATAAGAATGAAAATGATGAGCTGACAACAGTTTTGAAACCAACAACAAAACACTTTTACGCGCGAAAGCAGCTACTGCTTTCAGCGCGTCTTAGCCATCGCAATTCTGTCCGTCCGTCCGTCTGTCCGTCTGTCCGTCTGTCTGTCACACGGGTGGATCAGGCAAAAACGGTCCAAGCTAGGATCACAAAATTTTTACCATCGGCTGCCCGGAAGACTCTAGTTTCAGGAACCGTAAAGCTTTTCCATAAATTCGAACGGGGTCACCCCGAACGAGGGCCCTAAATGAGAGGGGGGTGGTCAAAATTTGCGACTTTCGGCCAATAACTCACTGTATCTCAGTAACGGTGCGAGATAAGGCCTAGGTTACTATTAATCACTCATTGTATCAAATCGTATACTGGCTTTCGATTGGCGCCGAATTCAATGACCTTGAATGACCTTGAACGACAAAATAGGGAGTTTTTATGGATTTTTTTGCCACTTTCGCCTGTGAGAGTTTATATCATTTACAAGGTGGCGCCACGCTGCTGACGCCACACGCGCCTATGGCCGAAGTGTACTATGGTCCCGATGGGCCGAGTCCAAATGATATGCGATTTTTGAAACTATAACTACTGAACTGGAAATGCTATAGGCTTTCGCGCGTCTCGTGAGCTTTGCTCAAATTTTTTGTTATGACTTCGCATGCGCGTTCTGTCTGACATTTACGCGCAGATTTACTTTTAAGAAATTAATTATGGAATTCGCTACAGTCAAATACGGAAAACGAGTGAATGTTATTGCTTCTAACATACAGAAAGTGTGGGGGAAAGAGCACTGTTGTGCATTCGATAGTAAACGTATCATGTTTCCAGAGTCGGCAAATGACGACCAGCGCGGTTCAAAGGAAGTGAAAGAGCGCCGGGGAGAGCGCGGTGCTGCTAGCGTCTACACAGTGGACACAACCGAGAAAACTTCGTCCTCCATGAACTGTGTGACGACCGTCAACTACTGTGACGATCAGTCGCCGCTATCAACTTTCAACCACACCGGAGGACGTCAGAAAAACTCTGCCTGGCGCTACTGTACTGCGATCCAGCCGGGCCGCGGCTCACCGCTTCATTCATCCAACCGACGTCGATCCGCAGCCAGTAACGAGTGCCTTCGACGCTGCAGCGAGACTTCCAGCCCAGCCGAGGTAATTAACTGACTCTCTCCCGCTCTTTCTCTCTCGACGTACGTGATGTAGTCGGCGGTAAGTCCGTCGCATTCAAGATGCATGCCGATCGTCATCAGCAACATTCGGCCTGATTTAAACCCAATTGGACTCTGTCCGGTAAGACTTGGGGGTCCGTAAATAAATTTTATGTTCAGAAAATAATTACGTAACTAACTGACGTCGTAAAGTTTAAATTTCCCAATGGGCCGCACCGCGTGCAGAGCCCAAACTTCTGGCCAGAAAATGTCGTGCAGCACCAACTGACACCAGGTGAACTTCTAACTGTCGCAACACACCACAAAGAGGCAGCATCAAGGGCCAGAAAATGTATCGCTGATGACTGGAATAGACGGAACGGAGTGTAACGTTAGCACGTGTCGTCAATTTGCTCTGGTCGCTCGTCGTTATCAGCGCTGCTGCTCGTCTGTCGGTCGCCGACTCTAATTTTCTCTGCTCTGCATGTGACTCTGTGACTCTGTGACTGCGGCGACTGTTTATTGCGATGCGGTCACTGAGTGACGTCAGCAAGCGTCTTCCGGTCGCCGTGGCTACGTGTCGTCGTCATGACAACATGACATCATGTTGTCATCACGGCGCGCGCGCTCATCTCACGTTGAGTTACTTTCTTCTGTCCGTCTGACTGGAGGGCGCTTCGTTAGTCGTGGATGTCGTTGTGCTGATGCCGACATCGCTCGAGCTGCTGCTGCTGCTGCTGCTGCATGGTTGTGTAACAGCATAGCGCACGGTGTGAATTATGTCACTGTTTCACTGTCGTGCTATTTCCGTTCAGCCGTCCGCCTGCTGACGGTGACATTATATATGGCCGTAGTTAAACCGCTGGCGTCGACCCATCAATCAAACGGCCCGCGTCTTTGCCCGAGAACGTAATTCACGCAGCCGTTTCAGCTGACACGAAATATTGCCAAGAAACTAGTTTAGAATAGCGTGCACACCATGAGTGAAAAACACACTGGTGCAGTTTAAAAATTTTTTGTTTAACTTTGACAAGGTTGAACCGATTTTAATATTTTTCTCACTTTTGCATTTTGAAATGAATGCACATAAGCGGAAATAAAATACTCTATACTACATTATCTAAAATAAGTTGCCGCTCAACTTTGCAAAACATGCATTTTTTTAAATTTTTGCCAGCCATATAACTTACACGTGCGACGAACATTTTTGAAGAATGATTAACTAGCAATATTTTTGTGTTAAATAAGGCTATCTGGGCTTAGTAATTTTTTTTGAGTGCCGTTGAGATAGTTTGATTTTGAAGCGATATTTTGCCACAGCGCCGTTAAACGTTTGGCACTGCTTTGAATAACGCGTCATCAAGGCATCCGCTTGCAAGTGGCGTACATTTTAAACACACGCTGTAATGTAATATTTGTCAATTAATATTTATAGTTTTCTGAGGAAGAACGTGACATACTCGGCAAATATTTTCTGCAAATTGATGATTCGATTTAAACTATAAATTTAATTAGCGACTAGGAAAATACCGTTAATCGATTTTTACCAACTGTCTGCTACTGCTACTGCTGTTGCTGCTGCTGATAATGATGCATTGCTGGCGTGGTGTTAAGTTGTGTGGTCAGCTAAGATAGCCGTCCTCGTTGTTGTCCGCTGTTTTGTTTGATGTCAGATTTCACATGGCTAAACGAGACGGCGATTGATCGTGGCGCTTTCGACTATTCCTCCATTTCTCATCTTCAACTTCGCTTCGCACTTCACGATGATGAGCAACCAGTGTGTTATTTTTCCCGGAGAAAAAAGATCGGATTTTTGGGTCCCGCAGACTGGAGTCGAGTTTTATTTTGATGGGAGGGCTACGTTCAATCCTTCATTTTCCACTATTTTGCAGCTCTTGGCCAAGGACTGCCCATGGACCCCGATGAGGGCTCCGCATTTGCCGCACAATATGCGTGTGTAATTTTGAAATGCAGCTGACAGTTTATTTGGAAAGTAAGAAGAACGAAGTTTTACCTAGACATCGACATCAAATAACTGAATAGAGATACTTCTAGCTTGTAATTCTATTCATCAGCAATTGATGCATCTATGCTCGGCGGCGTAGACCTATTTGGTGACCTCTCGGTAATCTCATAAGATTTTTTGCGGCTTTTGCCTTGCCTTGCCCTTTGACATGTTGCAACCTTATCAAGTACCGTGCTTCTCCACAGCTGTGCGTGTTCACAGGAGCCCTATACATCGCGCTGCCGATGTATTTTTGGACATGTCAGTTTATTGCTCGTCGTGACTGGATTGGAGCGGTAAAGTCCAGCAATTCGATCATCAAATCCATTCCGGTCGGCGCATATCCGTGACGTCAGTATGAAAACAAGTTTTATGACGGCATCTGTCAGCGTGGTGTGGTGTAATGGCACGCTGCTGGCGGCTAAGCCAAGACGACAAGTTCGTTATCGCGATGACAACAGTAGCGACGATGCTGTCTGTCATTCACTGACCTGCACTGCGCACGGCCTGTTTGTCTCATGACTCTCATCCCACATCACGAAACCACCCTCACAGGCAGCAGCAGCAGCAGCGCGGCGCTGTGGCTTCACCGGGCTGCTGGCGATTAGCTGTCGTTTGCGCTTAGTACGAACGTGGCTCAGTCCATGAAGCTCTCACGTATTGCAGACAGAATGATAAATGACTCTGTAAATCTACGTACAGTGCGCCAATCGAACACAACTTGTCGGTCGGCTCGCCTTGCTCTGCTTATGGCGATGAACAATAGCGATATACGTTTGTTTGTGTTTGTTTGTTTTTTTCTGAAGGCAGATGCTTTGAGCAAATCACCGAAATTCGTAATTTTCGAATAGAGAAAGTTAAACGTAAAGAAGTAGCAATAAAAAGTTAAAAACCCAAAAAGATAGGCCTATGTCACGTGCTGCATCCTGTCCCGACCTATATACTGTTGGCATGTCTCTTGCGATGTCCTAGCGTAGTCTGAAACTTCACAAGAGGGAACGTCGAAACCAAAGGCGTTAAAAATGACAATTAAGACTTCAAAAGCAGATTTATGCTTAAAGGCGTGGGGTAAACATTAGTCAAGGTTAGAATGTGGTTATGTCTTGCTGTATTGTATGTGTGTAGGTGGTGAGTTTATTGCCTCGTCTACAAGTGGACAGGACAACAGACGCGGCGCGTCCTCAGTTGGTAGCTAGCAACTGTACGACGTGTCAGCTACGCACTGGGTCCACCGGTCAACAGGCTCAACTGTCACACGACGATCAGCGACTAGCTACGACTTTAGACGACGCAGGTATACAAAATATAAGAACTGTCGGCCATGTTCCTCGTCATCGTCGGACCTCTTTGTTTCGACTTGCGTAATGGTAGGGCCTATACAACATAGCGATACAATACAAGAAGGAGCCAAGGGTCCGAAGGGAGACAACCAAAAAAAATCAATCAGTCACTAGTTTTATTTCAGGAACAAGCCCGTATATGTGATAGACAAAACAGAAGAATAATAAACACAAAATACACATAGATACAGAGTACTACAAAAACAAACGGAGAGAGAACCATAAAGAAAGAAAAACGTGGACACAAAACACATACGTTTTGGGGTAGCAGTGAATATTGTGTACAACAGAGCAAAGTAGAGACGTCTAGTAGCAGCCTCATCATCAATGATGAAAAAGGCAAAACGAGTAAGATTGAATTAAAGAAAAAAACTAAAGTGGTTATCAGAAAATCGTGAAAGTAGTTTCGGTTTCTTTAGAAATTACTGTTTCGTTGTAAACTATTATTCTCGGAAAAAACGGTAAAACAGAAAGACGGATACGTTATGTGCCTTTGTATGGTACTGAAGTGTAATTTTTTGGTATGAAAAAGTATCCCCAGTGGGTGTTTGAATCCCCACCCCGCGCACGCCGCTTCATATGAATACCCGAGCCAATTGAGACAGCAGCGATCGTGCTGGACGATTGGTAATGTTTCCTAGAATCAAGCGGCACCGACGCAGACATCTCAGCATCATCGTGTATTCCGTGCATGTATAAGAAATCGTTGGCAGCGGGCGTGCTAAACGCTCGTTGTGCAAACTTTATGGAGCCCAATCGCGTGGCTGCAAGTGCGGCGGCGACCATTGGTCCGGCTGTAAATGCGTCAGTGAGTAAATCAGATTTTACGATAACGTTCTTTGGCGTCAGTCCGTCACTCAGTGCCAGTCAATGTCTGACTGACCGGTAGCCTACCAACCAAAGCGGCCCACTAACGTCATCAAGAAACGCAATAGTTTCGTTATTAGATAGCGTCATCGTCGTCGTCGCGAGGCCGGGCCGGGCCGCAACTGAGATGTAGTGGCTGCAGCGGGTGACTGAATGGATGATGGATCTCGAAGGAGGACGCCGTTCGGCCACGACCAAGACGACCACAGCACCGTCGTTTGCACGCTGGGTGCATGGCGCATGTTAACGGGCACCAGTTTCCTGCAGGTCGGCTATTCGACCGAAGTGCCTAGTAATTGGAAATGCCGCGCCAGCTGCATGGAAGCTAGTCAACTGCGTGGCTTGATCCGTGCAGTTTGCGGTGAGATGAGCTGGATCAATAAAATGATCGACGCCGCCGGGGCGACATCAGACTTGGGCGGCGATTAACTGACATGACACACGGTCCATGTCCACTTGCTATGTACATGACAAGGTGACAGAGAGCAATGTCGTTATGTATACACGGCGAATCCCATTTCCTGACGTAATGCACGCCCTGCAGGCTTCCAGGCGCTAATGCTGTGTAAGTGTTCAGTCAAAATAATGCCGTACCGTAATGCCAAAATGGAATCACTGTTCACAACTTCACATGGCTCAATACAAACAAATGCGATAGAGTCGAATTATTGTGACTGATTCAGGAGCTGTGTTTATTGTTAAATAATTTTAAACACTGCTGGGTACGGCAATATTTCGGTAGCTGATAACCAAGTGCGACACACTAATTTGTCAGTCTGGCGTGCATTTCGATTTATATAAATTTCATTAACTAAATACGTCGACATGTTTTCGTCAGTCGTTCTTTTTATACCCGGTGCTCTATTTACATGTATACGTGTTTCAATCGCTTATAACGAAATTGTCTGTATTTTGCCATGGGTCTAATGTTGGTGTCTTTCATTCTGTCTCGTTCCGTATCGCATCAGATGACGTCTCGACGTATGAAGTCATTATTAAACGCACCGGGCGACGTGAACTAGCGTGAAGCCATCGTTTAGCTTTAAAAGGTTAAAGGTCGTGATATAGCTCATAGTGGGAAGCCCATCTTAGAGCTACGGAGAGTCATCTGCCGTATTGGATCACACAGTGTTACCTGCTACCCGACACAGGTGAACGCGCCCCACCTCAACCCCAGCCACATAGGCTGGTACTCGACTTGCCTACCCCGGGAGAATGAAAGACTGAGTTGACCTAACCGGCTGGTTACATACCGAAATGGTTTACCTGCCGCAGCAGTCACCCATTATAGTATTAACCCGGCCTGGCGTAGAGTAACTTCGTTGATCGGATGAAACACGTTACCGCTATGCGCCAAGCCACCAACCCAAAGGTGTGTTGTAAGCGACAGAAATAAAAAGAACTAATGTGAAACAAAAAAAACCAATGAAATAAACTTTTGTGAAATGAGCTGAAATAATATCATTTTAGTTTATTTCATCACGTTTCGTCTCAGTTCAGTTTAATCGTTTTATACGCTCCTTAACTGTTGTCTGTGTGTACTGTATTGTACAGAGATGAGCAATGACGGGCGTACGGTCGATGCGATGTCACCGACGGGGTCCATTACACGGTCATCAGTCAGCAACGGTGGTTTATCGTTGACCAGTCGCCGCGTTCACCCGCCGCCGCCACCGCCGCCGCCGTCCGTCTCCCGTCCTGCTTTGACCGAGCCGCGTGTCGCCATGTCCTACTGCCAGTATCACTGCTTCGCCACGGACGCCGCACGCCGCAGACAACGTGCTACGTCATCGCTTACACACCACCACCAGCACCAGCATCAGCAGCAGCCAGCAGCGACACAGGACGTACAACGAGGAACTACAAACTCTGCGTGCTCCAGTCTTGTATAACATCAGAGACGATGCGCTAGCGAGTCGTTCAGTGTAAGCAGCGCTCGAGGGTACACTTAAATCGACTGGAAATGGGTTGTTGGTTCTAACTTCTAACGAGACAGCACTGCGCCCTGTTTATTCGGTTCAAAGGTCACTGCATTCTTTACTAAATACCGCACTGCTGGAGTGGGTAAGCGAGGACGCAGTCCGAGCTTATACCACTCCAGACAGTGCGGTATCATAATTAAACCACGCTTAGATTGCCCAGGCTACGCTGTCGTTTGCTTTCTGATGCACGAGTGCAGCCGAAAACTGTAAAAACGGTAGCAGTGCAAGCTAAGTATGGTTTAAATGCACTTCAGAGAGGCTTAATTAATCCCCACACTATTATTTCTATCACTAGTCACTGGTGGTAAACGTGTTTGCATTACTCTAAGAGATGTATGTATTTTTGGCGTGTTATTATAATGAAATACATATACAAAAATTTAATCAGTGCATGAATTGCAGGTTGATTTGCATTATACATCTTGAAAATAACTGTGATGCAGTTATGCCACATTATAAGGCCTACACGCATTCGTGTACACAAATGCTTGTGACAACAACTATTAATGTTTTCTTATCAAGTAATGTCATGCATGTGAGCATGTTCTGATTTTGTTCAACAGTGAAATTCAGTGTTTAAGAGTGGAGGCAGCGTACAAGATGACCATTGTCAATACCCTGTGAAATTCACATTCAGACATTTTGATTTCCCTTTCCACACACTCAGACACCTGTCAGCATGCTAATAGAATAACGAAATAAAACGGCAACAAATGCATAATAATGCAATGCACTGCAAAAAAAATTTTAGGTAAAATTTCGTTGAAAAATTTGTTACAGATCACAGACATTTTCAGTTTACCAGACAAGTGGTCACCCACGTTTAACTGCAGAAATAATACGACACAGGGCACATTAGTGCGTTCGTTTATTACACTTCTGAGTAACCAACATTAACCACTCTAACTTATACAATGGAAACAAACCGGAAATTGCTATCACTAGCTGGCAGATCCAAAGGGGGGGCAATTCGGTCATGATCCCCATTCACTTATATGCAGTGGTCAATACAGCCACATTTCTCTTTGAAGCAGCATGTAAATACGCAAATATATCTATAAAAGATGCAAGATGTAAGCAGAAATACTGCAAATGACTGCAAAAATGTTTTCAGCTTTAGGGGGCTTTGCCATCTGACCCCTCAACCAGGAGTGGACCCCACTGCAGGGGGCTAAGCCTCCATACCCCCATTTATAGGCTTGTGCTCGCCGTGCCCTCCCTGGTCCACCCCCCTTTGCAGCTTCAAAATCCGTCGGTGTTAACACACTGGTCGGAAACAATTTTTTTTCACACAATCACATGGTATCATACGTAATTATCATCAATACTGCAACAACTATAAATGTAAAACATCAACAAACTGAAAACTGACGCACTGGTGCTGAGGCAAACAAGTTCGGACAAGATAAACGCTTCAATTGCAATATATGCTACACCTAGATATACACTAGCACATCATACAGCTTAACAAAGTCTATTTTTTGAAAACTGAATGAATATCCAGTTAACAGGCAAAACAACAAATGGTTACGGTAAATTACTCTTGCCACAAGAAACTGAAACTACGAGCATAAACCAGGAATTTTGCTGTGTTCACAACAGCTTGTCAATTTACCGAATAATTTTTCTATCGATGCAGTTTATACTTTACACCAGAAAATGAAAGCTACATGTATCTGTAAAGTTACAGCAACAGTCAAACGAGTCAAAGTGGAGCAGGTTACATTAACAAGCAAAAAACCGTTAGTGCTTAGGCACTTTGTTTCAATGTCAGTACAATAACATACAATATAATGATCACAAGCAGATACGGTCATGGATAGTCAACACATACTGTAGCCAGTGGTGTCAGAAATAAAACGTCTTAAGATTAAGATTACAAACATTTCCAACGGCAATGTAAAATTCAAGATCGAGTACCATTGCGATGCACTACTGCGTAGTATAACCGTGTTAATTATGCTTTACTGTACTGAGAAATAAAACTTCTCCAGACTTGTGCACTGTCCAGAAATATTTTATCACCCTTTTTTAAGCAACGGGATTTACAGGCTCGGCTAAACAGTGTTTTTTTTATGCCAGACTGCTATCATTATGTTTTCCAAAATCAACAGTTCAATACAACCGTTATGGGAAAAACCCAAATATCACACAAAACCAGTCCTATCTGTTCTGAAAAAACAAATGCATATGTTGGCCAAAGTTGAATGTTTGAAATTATGAACTGCAATTCTGACTGATTCAGCACAGCGTGGCCACTGACATTCGACTCTTTTGACTGGTCAATAATCTAAGCGCAGCCATATCTGACAAGTGGGTCATCCAGTCGATGCACAGGTCTTAACTTCTCACAACTTACTTGCAATACCTGTACTGCGACTACAAACAGTTATTTCACGACATTCCGTATTCTCAACAACTCGTGCTACTCACAATTCACTCACTCCAAGACAAATTCTACAAGCCTACACTGCAACATATGTATTTGTTAACAATAAAATACTTATCTGTAAAATAACTTTATTCATAAACATATATTTAATATTTTTATGCTACGGGCATACATTAATTGATGTAAAGTTGAACTTCGCAAAACACCAAGTAAAACATTTTATCCATGACCGACCACACAACAATCACTAATCTAAGAAAAGTAGAGCGGTTCAAAAACAAGTCAAAGTTCAAAGCATATAAACAGCAAAAAGCGCCAGTCAGGCTATTACTGACATTGTGTAAAACATCATTGTAAGTCCAATGTACAGGAACCAAACAGCACGAGTGCTGTTGGTTATTAACACTATCATAATAAGTGGGATGACAAACAGTCAGACATGATCTTTTAGTCTCTAAAGTAATAGGTCTGTACTAACAGGTGGATTAGAACAAGAGAATTGTTGTCCTAACAACAACAATATGAACTTCTGTAAAATACGCCAAATAAAACTATGAATAAAATACACAGATATGTTATAATAACGCCAATACCCACAACAAATAGGTCAGTACTGACTCACTGTAACTTACGAAAATTTGGAATGAGAATTTTAGCAACGTCAAAATTGTAGCATCGAAAAATATCAGTTGGTCATGTTTCCGAACTCTGTTACACTAACAATAACAACAATACCAATAACTGGAAAACAAACTGTCAGTTAGCATTGAACAGCAGTATTTTTGGTACAAAAAGAAGAATAATAGCAGCTGAGATACATATGCATATATTATGTCAAGTACACTCTGCACTACAAGTGAACGTATGCCTGACGACTGACAAGTGCAGAGTAAAGATGCAACTGTCGTAGTCTCAGACAGACACCAGCTCAGCTTGGTCAGATAGATGCTAAGTGGAACGGCAAAGGACCGGCGGGCATCAATGGCACAAATGATCCAAGTGCAACTGGAGCAGCAGGCATCACTCCTGGCGGTGGAGGTGGCGGTGACACGGTGGCAGGACCACAGCCATACACCGCTGCACAGAAAACAACACACTACATGGATATCAATGGAACATAGTCTAAATCAAAGCTAAACCAACACTGATAACTACAGGGATGTTAAGGCCTTGAGGCTTGTGTGGCTTCGAGACCTCGGCCTTGCAGTATCTAGCCTCAGCCTTGGCCCTATGGCAACTGGCTTTGGCCTCACAGAAATTAGTCTCATGGCCTCGAAAATTTACAGCATACACAGCTTTAATTTACAAGTTAAAACAATCTGATTTACTTAAAGAACTCGTGTTTCTAAACTGCAATCATCATCATTCATCATTTTATTTGACTCAGGCAGCATGGCCCATAAAACACAAGAACACATATACAGAAACGCTAAGCTAAAAAAAGGAAAAAAAAGAAAATGAAGAAAAGATGCATCTAACCGGCTACACAGCAGCTACACAACAGATAAGTCAACCAATGTCCACATGACTGCTAGGATTTTGAAGTTTAAACTTAAGAAGCTAAGACAAATCTTTGTCTTGATGTTCATAGTTCATACACAATGAGTTGTTCTCTAATGTATCTGGCTTTAGCCTTGGGCTCATAGATTGTGGCTTTGAAAATATTTTAGGCCTTGGCTTTGGCCCCAGCCTCGTAGTAGCTGGCCTTGGCTCGGCCTCATGGCCAGCTGGCCTCGTTAACATCCCTGGATAACTGATGAAAAATGTCCAAAAAGCAAAACCTCGAAATTCTGTACACATGTAAAAGCAAAAGCCAAAAGAAAGAAAAACCAAAAAACACAACAGATTATGTACAACAGACAAAACAAAAAAATGTTAGGCCTACCAGCAAGCAAGGATGCAAAGATTCAATCCAACAGTTAAAAATCTGGTCAAAATAATGCAACCATTTCAACAGAGCTTACTGCCATCTTCGGTGCTTCCAAAATTCTCAGCTGGAACAAGCTGTCCAGGAGCTGGAGCGGCCATGCAGATGCCTGGTGCAGGAAATGGAACGAATGGAGACAGAGGCGGCGCCTGCTGATGCATCAGAGCCAGTGCATGGTAATACTGACCAAAACAACAACAGCACAATCAACACAACACTATGCATCAGTCACGTGTGCAGGCGGCCTAGTGGTTAACAGAGAGTCCATGCCAAACTCTGTTAGCACCTGGATGGGTGACATATCACCAACCACCCAGGTCAACCAGCCTCCTATCCCTCCTGGGTAGGTGAATTAAGAACCAGCCTGCTTGACTTGGGGCTAAGGCAACGCACGTTCACCTGTATCAGCTGACTGATATTGCTGTGTGATCCCATCTGGCAGGTGACACTTTGTAGGTCTAAAATCGATTCAGATGGAAGCCTGAAGGGCATACCCATTAACCCCTTTAACCTTTAACATTATAGCTCACGTTATCCTGACACCAAAAAACAACAGCACAAAGCAGCTATCTCCAAAACATTTTTACACATGTCGCTAACTAGCTGCATGCAATTTCACTGCTATCAAATAAATATTGCCTTTATACTGCAAACACAGCACATTTTTAATTTCATACAGTGACTTACTAAAAATGACTGTAATCAAAAATATGCACCTCATCAGTGCACAACATACTGGCAGTCTTTTAGCTTCATAAATTTCTAGATATTACACGAAAAGTGCAAAGTTACTGGTAGTAAAGAAAGATCTACAATATGACTTTATAAACTCTAGCACTGGTTAACGTTGTGGCTTATTTGAATTTATATAGGCCAAATGTTATTCATGTTGTTAGCAGTGTCAACAAAATATAAGAACAAACCAGAGTATGTTGGTGAAAGCATATGTAACATATATACAGCCACTGCTCGAGTATGCTGTTCATGTATGGTCACCCTACCAGCTTGAGGATATTGCAAGAATTGAATCCGTGCAGCGTCGCTTAACAAAACGACTGTCTGGTTTGTCTAATGATGATAACAGTAGTAGGCTGGCAACATTGGGTCTCGAAAGTCTTGAGCTACGGAGACTCCATCAGGATCTCATGTACACATACAGAATAATTTTTGGCCTAGTTGACTTGGATTGTTCTAGGTTTTTTACTGTTAGTCCTAATGAAACAATTCGTGGGCATACTTGTAAGTTGTTTGTGTGTCATAGTCGTGTTGATGTCCGGAAGTATTTTCTTTGTAACCGTGTCGTGAAAATTTGAAATAGTCTACCCACAATACTGGATAACTTTGCAAGCATACGCAGTTTTAACTCCTTAGTCAAGCGTACAGATTTGTCTCGGTTTGTGAATTTTTAAAGTTAGTACTGACTGTTTCTGAGTCATTCGTACTGTTTTATATATTTTTATGCTTTCCCCTTTGTGCTGTCATATGCCTGATTTGTATGTACTGTGATGCCTATAAGTGCTCATGGCCTTGGCATTATACTTGGTTTCCAAGTTTCAAATAAATAAAATAAACAAAAAACAAAAATTAAACACATTTACCTGAACTCCAATATTAAAGAAGAATCTCAGAGTTGGACAATCTGCAGCGTACAGGCCAATACACAACAAAAATAAGCATTACTCATTCACAATAATTTACTCATTAAATTGAACAATGATATGTCACCAAAAATAATCGAGCTTTAATTGATGTAAGCATTTCTACTGAATAAAGAAATTTATGACATATGAGTCAATGTTTTGATAAGGCATAATTCCAAAACAAACTTTTGTTTAAATTTGTTCTAAACAAATCAATATTTAAGTAAACAAAAGATTTATTACAACATTGCATTTCAATTCTTTTTAAAAAGTTTTTTCTATTACACTATTTTTCACTTTCATATTGCACGATGGCCTGTTTTACTGCATAGCTGTGCACTATATGATGATCATAAACAACAGCATGACCAGGTAAACTGAATGTGTAGAACTCTACATGTAGACTGCTAGAAGCAATGTCTTGCTGTCAATTACCGCTGATAGGCAAGTCAGCTCCTGACAGGTCAACCGACGGTGAAACACTCATGTTCACAGGACCGCCGAAGTTGTCTGCAAGCGGAATCATGAGATTGAAGAAAGGCAGTGAAGCCGGGGCAGGAATCAGCGAGGGGGTGTCTGGCACCAGCAGTTCCTGTCCAAACTGATCATGATGTGCAGCGGTCACTGGGGCACCACCATTAGACTGTGCACTGTCAGCTGCAGCGCTGCCGCTAGCCAGCTGTACGGCGCTGCTCATCAGAACTGGATAGACGCCATTCACCACTCCTTACCAGCACAACAACTGGATGAGTAGTAACTAACCATTAATCATACGATTAATCACTAATTATAGGAAATTTCAGCTGTGATGATTCAGGTATGCTTGACTGTGAGTATCAGCAATCCAGTTGTTGTAATTGACAGTTTGGATCAACTAAATATCAGGTATCATAAAAATTGTAATTATTGAAAAAATGTATTTTAAAAAATTCAAAAAATGTTTAACATAAGCCACATAACTCAGAAAACCATGCAAATGATGACTGGCTTGGCTCTCGTTCAGAGCCACACAAAGTCAGTCAGCAGGCCATATAACCTGTGTGTTACTCTGACAGTGACTCTGATCACAGGCTGAACAGTAGTTCAAACCATATGTTAACGGCAACTTTTCTTTCCTATGGGAAAGCCAAAAATTCGACCCCCCACAGAATCAAAACCCCTGATCTGATTGAGATAAAATTTGGCACGGTTGATTAAGTTGGCTAGATGACCCCTCGTGCAAAATTTCATGTAAATCTGACCAAGGGGCTTCTCGGCAAATAGATGAAATATACGCAAAATTTTTTTATAGATTTATATATACATATACCTTTTATCAGAAACTCACCAACAGGTAAGACCCCTCTGCGGATTTTTGCACACAATAGCTCAAACGATGCGGTCTTGTGCTAGGATGTGCCTTTAAGAGGTTAAAAAATTTGAAATTAATATTTAACGTAATTCACAAATTGTAAAAAAATACAATGGCACCTATGGGGAAAATTAAACAATTCTTTAAATGGTCATAACTTTGGCTGTGTATAAGTCATAATTTTTGGTTCTAGGGTATGGTTTTTAAGAATGGCCAAGCAAACAGTGTCATTCAAATTTACCCCAGACTCTCCCTGGTTGCTATAGGGGGTTTTCAGAGTTGAGCCATCAAATGCTGCCAATGAAATTTTGCCCCAACTTTCCCTGGTTCCCAAGTGATATTATTCAACAGCACATTGACACACAGTCAGTGATGCGGGCAACATCACCTTTTGTAATTTTTGCTGTTTTCGATGTGCAAGTCCTTAAATGTTGCCGTTAACAAATGTATAAACTGATGTTTTGTACATTTACTGTTAATCAGAAATGACAGCAACAATGTCAAATGCCTATCTCTATTCACAGTCATTGAAGCACTGACCTGCAGCAGCCGAGGCATTAGTGCCATCCCAGTACAGCTGCGATGTCTGCTGGTCTCCTTCACCACTGCCGTCCTGTCAATCACGTCACTCATACGCAGTCACAACCTCACAATCCTCATCAGGGGTGTCAATTCCCCCAATGACCAGAAATCATTCAACAAATCTGCAAGGCCTCAAGGACAGCAACTTCAAACCCAAAGGGTGAAAATATGAAGCCAAAGGCCAAAAGTGGGGTGGAGTTTTTGGGAAGGAGGCTTGCAACCCCCTCCCCACCAGCTAGGGAGTTCGGGAGAGTGCCATAGCTCCCCCAGTGGGGTTTGCGATCGCAAACACATTTTGAAAGAATCCATATTGCAGAAAATGCATCTGCAGGCAAAAAATACTGTAAACTGTTGAATGAACCAGATTTAACCAACCAGCTGAGGAATTTCCCCCCCCTCCGAGCCAAACTGGATGCAAGTTGCATCCACTCCCCCTCCCTTTGTAGAGACGCCCATGAATCTTATGACAACCGTTTATATGCCTCTTGACTCCAAACAACATGACATTAAACTCTGGTCCACATCTTCATCACCAAATACTGAGCGATTTTCACAATTCTTTCACTGGCACATTCTGCAGAAAATCTGCAATAAGGTGATTATGCAGCACTCCAACACATCTCAACTGGGTTAGTACACTACCACGTAAAATATAAACTGTCAAAATCACTATAATCAAAATTAATACATATGCAAAACCTTATCTTCTAAAACAATCTTCTACTGAGAGAGCAGACTAAAGAGACTGTGGCAACTGCAGATAAACTGGTAGGTCTACTGAGGCAGAAGACCAGACACAAGCAGTAAGTTAATCCAAAGCTAGAACTAACTTGACGACATCGTACCCTTGCGAGAACAATGACAGCAGAATCATCAAGTAGTGGCATCACACTGTGACCTCCGTCATATGATGAAGGTGCGTTGCCCGGCTCACTGTTGTAACGCTGACGACTCCTCAACACAAATATTCGCACATGCAGACATCATGCTAACACTGTAATACCGTAACTCTTGTCTAAACTTATAACCAGTGGCAGATCCAAAATTTTGAAATAGAGGGGGTGAAAGGTTTAGGGAGGGGTGTGTGTGTGTGCCCTGACTCACAAATTAAAAAAAATATGCAGAAATAATGCATTTTGTGCAAAATTTTCACTTGGTTATGAAATGCATTTAGTGACTGAATGAGTAGACAAGTCAATCCCCTGAATCTGCCTCTGGTATAAAATGACCTGTTTTTTTCCAGCTCCCTGTACATTATCTATCCAAATTCACTGAAGCTCTCTGCAATGCTGACAACACTGGTGGCTTAAGCATGGACTTTCACCATACTGGCCAACTTTCAATATACTGAACAAAACTAAATTTGTGTGTACATAAAAATCACCAATTATGCTGATATAAGCTAGCCATCAATAGTGTGATGACACTTGATGCAAGTCTTATCCAACAATTACAGACAGTTCATGACAACTGAGCCTAATCTGAAGTAACTCTGAAAGATGCAAGAATGTCCACTGTTCACTGTAAGAATATATCTAATACTATACCTATCAAAGGCTATCAATGTTATCAATATATTTTTATCTGCTTACTGGCCATGCTGCAAATTGAAAAAAAACACTTTTAGATCAAACTTTCTTCTCATTCAAAACAATTACACTAACACGAGTTAAATACTTATGCAGACACTGATTTTCATTATTACTTGGTCCAGTTTCTTGCACTGTATGTCCTGCTGTCCTTCCTTGATTGGTTGCCATTCACCGAGAAGCGCTGTTGACCACGAGAGCCACTGCTATACACACCAAAATAAAGCAGGATAAAAGTAAAAAAAGTGAAGTCCAATACTTGCTATAGCGATTCTTACATGAGACGAACTCGTGGCCAGAAGCGCTTTAACAATCGCACTTTGACAATCTCGAAAGTGACAGGTGTTTGGCATGAGCTAATGATACTGCAGTGCACTATGTGGCCATCCACTGCTCGCGTAAACGAACAACCATAACCGCAGTTTTTGCAGCTAGCAGACATACCACCGCCCCAGTCAGCCACACTAGACCTTCACCCCGTAGCCTGTAAGCTACTACTCATTTCTTGTCCCACAAAGGGTAGGAGGCGGAGTTGGCCTGAGCACACAGTAGGTTAGCAACTTGCTCAAGGTTGCTTGCAATGACGGCAGTAAGAATCAAACCTCAACCTAATAGTTACAAGTCGACACTAACCACTAGACACTTGCACCTACACAGGCAGGTAGGTGTGAACAACTTGCCCAAGGCTGTTACTTGGTAGTGTACTGGCTGGGAATTGAACTGTGGACCTTTTGATATAGTATCCAACGCCCTAACCGCTAAGCCATCAAACAACCAAGATGAGGATAGTCAGTTGGATCATCATAATGCAACCATAAGTAACCAAAATGATATGCAGTGAACATAACACATTCAATCACTCTCAATGAATATACACTGTGTTCACCCGAAAATGTCCCACTTTGTGATTGTCTATATCTTTGCCAAATATTAACAGATTTTCAAAATTCTTTCACTGGTGCATTCTGTGGACAATGAGCAATAAAGTGATTATTGAACATTCTGCCACACGTTAACTGTGTTGCTGCACTACCTTGTGATATACAAGTGCAAGAAAAACAAGCATGTTGGTAAACAAAATACACCTCCCACCAAAAATGCAGTAAATGATCTGTACGATGCTACACTTTGTTAAATCCATTTCTTTGAATATCTAGCGTATTGAACGATATAGTTGTTTCTGGCCTTTGTTGTTTAGCAAGCCTACCATTTCATTGACAGCAATCACGTTCTCTTCAGTATGTGCATGCTCCAGTCTGCAAGTCTCGTATCTTTGGTCGGTGCTGCATGTTTCCCAAATCATTGTTAATAACATTCTTACTCTTACCCTGTTGCAGTTTATCTTCAAAAATTTTGCCAGTATTCTCTGAAAACTGTACCGATACTTTTTGAACCGGTACAAGTTCTTAATCAGAGCCTTGTCTCCACTGCTAAATGGCACATTACATCACCGGTATATCTTCAGTGCATTAAAAATTATTATTCACTACAATATCATCTGCTTATGTTTACAAACATCAAGAATGTATGTAAAGCTAAATATTATTTAATTTTTGTATAAAAATTAGTACACTGTTTTTCAACAAATGATTTTTTTGCATATGTATTATAGTGATTTTAGTGATTTTTGAAAATTTCTGTTTCACATGGTAGTGCAGCAACACAGTTAAAGTGTGGTGGGATATTTAACAACAACTTTATTTCTAACAAACCACAGTATGTGCCACTGAAAAAAAAATTAAAAATTGGTTAATATTTGACGAAGATATGGAAAATGACGAAAGTGGGACGTTTTTTGGGACACAATGTACATGTATGAAAACAAAAAAAAACCAAGAAAAATTCCTTTGTCAGTGAGATCCTCAGCAGAGCATCAAATAACAGATACACACAATTTAAACTAACTAAACCTGTCAAAGTAGCGCGACTTGATCGGATGTCCAGCGGAGTTGATGCGTTGACGTCGGTCATTGAACAAGCCGTTCATAGCCACTGGGCGTGTCCTACATCTGAATCACATCATGACAACAATGTACAACCGCTGCTATATATTTCACATCAGTAACACATACATACTAAACAATGTATTAACTACTAACCATAGATGCAAAAAACGTTTCAGAAGAAATTTTAACAAGAAATTTGAGCTAATGCTCACAAGACGCGTGAAAGCCTATAGCAGTTCCTGCCCGGAGACAGTCACCCATTGCAGTACTAACTGGGCCCGGTGTAGAGTAACTTCGTTTCAGCCGAAATGCGTTATTAACTACGCCACGCCACCAACGCCAGTACCGTGGCGCCACCTTCTGAATGATATAGACTTGTGTCACAGCGCTTAATCAGCAAAAAAATTCATTAAACCCCCTATTTTGGCGTTCAAGGTCATTTAAGGTAATTGAATTCAGCAGCAATCGAGAGCCAGTATACGATTTTCTATTAGCGATTAATAGTAACCTAGGCCTTATCTCGCACCGTTACTGAGATACAGCGAGTTAAAAACGCTAAAAACGTAAGAAACGTGGCAAGAATAAAAAGAAATGTTTAAAAATGTTGCATAAAAAACGTTAGTCCTATAATTTGTTGTTTTATAAGCCACTCACAGCTGTCCTGTTTGTGCATCAGGCATGTTTCCATTCTTCGCCAGCTCACCATTCTTCAACAAAAGCCAGACTGAACAATGAACAAGCTTCATATGTTTAGCTTTACACAGCAACTGATATGTGCATCAAAACATGACAATGATAACATAACTTTCATTATGTTTATAGTTTATGGATGTTGATTTTTCATTAATTTAGTTTTCTGAATGGTTTTTTGTGCAATGTTTTTTTTCAATTTCTAATAAACGTTGAACAGTAAGTGTAAAGTGGTGATTTTGAAATATCTGCGTAAAGAATTGAAGTGTCACTGATGAAACAATGACCAACTTTGTATTTTGGTTTACTAACTTATAAATAAATGCTATGACAACAAACATTTTCTGAATTTGAAAGAAAAACTAACTTGATGCAATAGATTTAGTCAGTACGTCAAGTGAAAAAAGGGTCAAGTCTCCTCTTTAACATTTACAAACGTTTTTATTCTTCAAATGAAAATGCGTTTTTCACGTTTTTTTAATTTCTTCCTTAACATTTATTACATCAGTGCATCAAAACAATTCAACTCAGTACAGCAGCCCACATGATTATTTACAATAACTAGATAATAAAAGCACACACTGCAACAGGCTGAGATTGAAATACTCACCTTTTTCTTTCCTCTTCTTTTCCACGGTTGATCTGCAACATTCACCACCAGCAGTTAATTAATTATGTTTTCTGACACTTACATTCTACATAAACAGCATTTACACTCATAAAAGGTGACAAAAGCAAGCAAAATTCACTATTTTAGCGAATTCATGATAACCATAAAAATTAGCCTATGAAACAAAATCAACAGTATTATAGCAGTTATATGAAAATGTAATTAGAACATTAACCAAGTAACAAAGTGACTTCAGTGGTGAATATTACGGTTTGCTGCCCAAGTGAATAGAACAAACCAAAGTGAAACCCAGACTTGAAATGTAGCAAGAAATTGTCATCAGTAATCAGCAGAAACTGCTAGAAAGAGTTCAACTTCAAAGTAGAGCATGTACACATACCAAAATGCAGGACTTTTGGCAATGGCACCAATGTGCTCAGTGCGACCTCTTTTCTACAAAGCCAAACATCCATTACGCTCGTGCTTACAGCAGCTGCAGAATACTGGCTTGATGAATATATGACATAAACGTTCAAATATTAAATTACATAAAAAAGCTAACCCAGTCTATATAACAAAATATTCAGGCAAAAAGTACATCTATTGATAACAGCAATTTATAATGATGAGATATTATAACACAATGCAACAAACAATGCATAATTTTGAGGTGCTTGCCACATGCAAACTCAATGCAACTTGTTCATGAAACACAAAGATCATGAACAAATGTGTCCAAAACAATCACTAACTTCTCTCCAAGTTCTTCTACGAATATGACAGCAGTGGCATTGTCCGGCTTCAACTCTTGGATGTGGGCATTGAACAGATGTCCCTCACGTCCATCTATCGTCACCTACAGATAGTCACACAATCCTGTATTGTGAAAGTTAACCTAACCACTCAAATCACACATATTTCTCAACAACTCATTATCAGTGCATTGGGACCTTCTTCTGTTTCACCGCCCTTATGCTTTGATCCAGTGACTGCAAATGTAACCAGCCTGTGAATGAAACTGACTAATTTATTACCTGACATTATAAGAAGCAAGTTAACACAGTCGTACACACTGGCCCTTAGGCTGACTGACAGTTTGATACATTTAATAAAGTTCTGGCTATACCACAATGAAACACTCAGCGTGTTCGAAGTCGAGGGGGTGGGGGGTAACGCCGACCTCAAACAGAAAGCAGGCACAAGACATCAGTGCTAAGTTTCGATGTGAAGTAGCTAGAAATGGCAGAGTCAAAAAATCAAAATTTTACACCCCATCCCCCAATTTTTTTGGGAGAGGAGGAGTGGGTGTAGGGTGTTACCCAAACTGCAGAGTGTGTGTGAATCAACAACAGAATATCATGTGAAAAATTTATGAAGATCGGTCCAGTCGAACTTTAGTTGCATGCCGCCAAAGTTCTAAGACTGTGCAATAGCTGGACGCCAAATTTGACCAGAATTAGATACAAAGCTGAAACTTGGCAGTTTTCTTGACTGAGCCACTGTGTATAAAAATGTCAAAAATGGGCCCGACGGCATTGTAACTGAAATCGCTAAGCAGCGCCAAAGTAGACATTTCATGCCAAATCGGCCGCCCTGATGAGTGCTTGGGGTCCCGAAAATGCATGGCATAGAAGCATATTTTCTAGACCAGTGATTTTCAACCAGGGTTCCACGAAACCCAAAAGTTCCACGAGCATATGCCAAGGGTTCCACGGCTGGTCAGCAAAAAAAGATAAAAATAACCTAGCATGAGAAATTACGTCAGACCAAAGCATAGAAGTATATATGCACTAAATACTTAAGTTCAAAATTAGCGCTTCTATAGCCGTTTACTTTTGAAAACAGTGTTAAATATTATATAAACAAACCAGGGAGTGAATCAGCCAGGGGGCGAACAAGCCAGGGGCAAAAGAGCCATGGGGCAAATGAGCCAGGGGCAAACCGGCAAAGGGGTAAAAAAGCCAGACACTATTTGTACCAGCATTTTGAAGCAGGTTAATTAACTAAGCACATGAAGCCATACACTATCTCACGCACAAATATATGGATGGCAAAACAGATCAGTCATAAATAATGGAAAAATTAAATATTACCTGACACTTGTCGCCGGGTACAAACAGCAACTGTGGGTATGAACTATCTTCAGTGCTGTCACCTTGACATGAACATCAGCACAGACATCAAACACATGTCGGGCAAAAACACAAACACAGCCAACATGTCTATATTGTATATGCTCATGAAAGCAGACAGAAAGATCATGAGATCCTATGCACAAAAAATAATGATGCACAAACTTGACTTTTTAATGTACATTTAGTGTACACTGTTTTACATATGCAATACAGCCATGAGCACTGTATACCAACTCTGACATTAATAGACTGTTCTTAGAAATTTCACAAAAAAAATATACTACCGGTATTTATCAGTGAAAAAATGACATTTAATTTATTAGCAGAACCTAATGTATTTTTACCTTGACCGGGCAACACAAAACAACACAGATCCATCCATTCTACAAAAAAAATCCACTGCAGCAATCCCAAACCTTTGGCCTGATTTAAAGAACCAAAGTGTATTTAAAAGCAGACCAGTTGAACAGAAATTCCTGACATGCAGTAAATATAACACATTGGATGTAAATATTCAGTTAATTGCTGGTAGAACAGTTCACATATGGATACGGCCAGCCAAGCACTTGCCTTTCTTTTCCTCCATCCAGACATCATATTCGATATTGCGCAGTATGAATGGAGACAGCAGTTTAGCAACACGGTACGAAAACGGACCATTTGGACACTCAAATCCATTTGCAGACTACAACAGAACATTAATACAACATTTACTTTAACATGCTATATCATGTTCTGCAAAAAAAAATCTACAAGTTAATAGGCAACAGTGCTGGTCAGTCGCAATGCAAAGCCTCAGCAAACCTTTGGGTTGACTCTAGTGACAGCTGTGCCATGCAGAACTGCTATCAAGTCTGTCCAAGTTCAGACAGATGCCAGATGCATGGCAGACAAATGCGGACAACGCCACAGGCATGCTGCCTGAATTTAAGGGTCACTATGGCTTGCAGCTCATAAGCCAACAGTTTTCTCTGCATAATTTTAACAAATTTACTTTTGTGATTTTTGACCTGCATCTTCGTAATCCATTTAATTCAAACTGAAAATTTATCAGTAAAAAAATTGTGCACTACTGGTACTTACAGACATAATTATGACAAAGGAGGTAGCATCTAATCAAGCCTTTGTGCTATCAAACCATTAAATTCTTTGCAAAACAAAAAGACGACAATATACTTAAATTATACTATTGTGAGCTGCCTGACAGATTTTTACCTACTTTGTATGTATACCACAATATCAACCATTAACTTTTTGTGACGTACTGTACAACTGTCAATGTGTTTTCTTTATACCAAACAAAATGCTGCAATGCAAAATTATCATCACAAGTAGGCCTACTCACTACTGATTCCAGACGAGACTCAGCAGGCTGACTGGAAGTCAGTCCAACATAACTAAAACATCAGACAATGCTCATCGGTCAATAAATCACTGTCACTGCCAGCCATAGTTTTCACAAAATTTAACACAAAACAAGAATCAACATCCACTAAAACCCATTCAGCTTTTCAACAGGCATACTTGACCAAAGCTTATCCTGTTTAAGCCAGGTGCCAAAGGTAAAACTCTCCGGATTGCTGCAACGGGTTTTTTGTCACCCAACCAAGAGCCTCAAAGCACTGAAACAATGGTCATCAGATGAAGAGTCATTTAAATAAATGTACCACACGTTCGTAGCACAGTCACACAGAATGCAAGTTACTAATCTTTTCTGTTAGCCAAGTACTAAGAACTGAGTAAAATGCTGCAAAGCATTCACTTCAATCGTATATAGTGCAATAATAACAGTGATGATCGATGGTTAGTTGATGAACATAAAGATGACGACGGCATTACTTGGTATATCTTTTGTTCTACACATTCTGAGCAAAACAATGTTTATAATCTGCAAACAAACAAAAATAAGCATTTTACACAACACAAACTATACTCAGAAAGATGTCAATCCAGTTACCTGTTCCTGTCATTATTTCCATCAGAACAGTGCATTAGTAAAGGCTTTGAATGAATCATTTCCAGAGCAATTCTGACGGGTTGCTCCACGCCAAATACACGTTCGTACAGCCACTCATACAAGATCGCTAACAAACGGTCAACAAATATACACTACCCTAGATAAACCACTTTAACCAGAGTGAAAGCTAAACAGAAGTGGAATGAAAAGACACATAGAATGAATTAGCTTTGTGCAGGACTGACAGTTGCTTCCTCCACACTGCTTTTGCAATGCTGCATAAGAATTTACCAGTGAAGTTCAAAGTCACTTTTATGAAAAAATTTACATTTAATTTTAAATATATAATATTTTAATATTTTAAATATATAAATGCACAAAACATCAGTTTATACACTTGTTAACGGCAATATTAAAGAACTCGCACATCAAAAACAGCAAAAACCACAAAAGGCGTGATACTGCCCGCGTCACACAGACTGTGTGTCAATGTACTGCTGAATAAGATCGGTAATCATTTGACAGCTCATTGTAAGTGGTGGAGAAAATGAATTGAAGATGGAAGAAGTTCTAATTATAAAAGTCTCATGACCTTCAACTTGACCGTGAAGCAGGTCATATGGTACACCAGTGTGCAGCACTCACTGACGTCTACCTACATATCGAATTTCTTTCAAATGGAAAAAAAGCTTTTTGTGGACAGACAGACAAACAAAGACAAGACAAAGCAGGCCACAGAAACCCACAGTAACTACTAGTGTGCAGTTATGTATTTAGAATTTTGTAACAACTTCTAAGTCATTCTTACTAATAAGAGCAAAAATGTTACGGGCCAGCAGTTTCCATTTCTTTAGCCCCTAGCCAGGGCGCACACACAACCCAGTGAATGAATAGATACAAGACTACTGTATAGCAGGCTCTAACTGTTTACTCCTGGGCTTTAATTAATATCTACTGTGCCTAGGATGGACAGGCTGAGATGACGACTGGTTGCTTACATGCCAAAACTGTTTATCCAGGGCCACAGCCAGGATGTGAAGAAAGAGGAAACAGCGCAGAGGGTCTGGGCGACAGAGTCCCTCAGCGGGGTCCAGAGGCAGAGCCCTAGTAGGGGGTCAGAGGGCAACACCCTCCAGAAGCTGAAAAGCTTTCAAAATTCACTTAGCTGAAACTCAAGTTTTTATATGGGGGCCTACAATTATTGCTTGACAGTCAAACACTGAAGGCTTCCACGTTCATCTGTACCTGGCTACAGGCAACTGTAATTCTGTTTACAATCTAGCTGTCGGTAACAATAATTATTGGTGAGTACAACGCAAAATGCAAGCGTAACATTGCACCTTCAGATCTTACACTAAAAGATTTACATAAGCAGACAAAAACTGTTATGTTTATCTAGGTCTAACTGTCTGTAGCCTATTTGCTGGCTAACTAGACCCTAATACATCTGGTGGGGGATTTAGGGGGCAAAGCCCCCAGAAGCTAAAAAGCTTTCAAAATTCACTCAGCTGAAACACTTGTTTTGTGATACAACTTATGCAAGCGTCTCAGAACGAAAAGGCAAGTGCCTCCTCGTGCCTCAATGCAGCTACGGCCATGTTTTCTGCTTGCAAATGGCCAACGTAAAACAAATACCTTGTCTTGATCGACCGATTGCTATCTTTTCTTCTCTATCACATAGCAATCAACATTGGCAAAAACGAAGCTTTGACACTATGTTAAAAATATTATCTGTTGACAATGATCAACAGTCAATCATATTATCATGAAGTTAATACTCACACTGGGAAATAGCAGCACTTTCAATGTACGTCTGTGGAAAGACAGCATCATAGTGACAGCCACCGGAGACACACAGCCAGATCTGAAAAATAACACATCCACATCACTGGAACCTGCACTGGATCAAACTCAATAATTCAGTATACAGGTTATCACCTTTTATATGTGCGAAAGCAGCTACTGCTTTAGCGTGTCTCAGCCATCACAATTCTCTCTGTCCATCTCTCCGTCCATCACACAGGTGGATCAGTCAAACAAGGTGCAAGCTAGAATCACCAAATTTTCACCGTCGGCTGCCTGGAAGACTGTAGTTTAAGAAACTGCAAAGCTTATCCATAAATTCAAAGGGGGTCACCCCAAACAAGGGCACTAAATGATAGGGGCATGAGAAAAACTTGCGATTTTTGCCAATAAGTTGCTGTATCTATAACGGTGCAAGATATGGCTTAGATTACTATTAATCACTAATAGATAGTCGCATAGTGGCTTTTGATTGTCACTGAATTCAATGACCTTGGATGACCTTGAACGCCAATATAGAGGTTTTATGGACTTTTTGGCGCTTTCTGGCTGCCAGACACATTTCAAGAGCGAATTTCGCCAAAATCAATTGAGATAGACATGGAGAAGCTGCACACAAAATGTTTAGCACTGAACGTTGATTTCGATGGTACAAGCCTCGATTTTCTACGTTTAAGGAAACCTGCGCATTTTTTTAAAGAGTGATACCGCGTAAAGGTTGTTATTTTACCGCTGTTGGCCAGTCTTTCTTCAAAACGGTTGCAGATAGACATGGGCATGCTGCCTAACATAACAAGCACTAGTGACGAGTTTTTTTAGTTGTATCAACATCGATGACTTTTAAAGACCCTGTCGTTCCAAAATAAAGGATTTTTATCGATTTTTGCGATCTTTGGCTGCAAGGCAGACTCCAAGAATGAACTGCTATGAAATGGCTGGAGACAGACTGACAGTTTGCAAACAGAAACTGCTATAGGCTTTCACGTGTCTCGTGAGCATTACCTCAAATTTCTTGTCTGATATGACTTGATTACTTAATTGACAGACCCCTAAACTGAAGTACTGCACCAACGGGCTGTGGTGTGTCAACTGTGAACAACTTGCCAGGGTTGTTACCAGGGCTGGAAAATTGTTAAAAAAACCTAGGTTTTTAGGCTTTATAAAAAATCTACAATACATCAAAGTCCAATTTTTAGTTTTTCTGTTTGTTGTGAAACTCGTTACATATGATATTTTATTTCAAATTTTAATCGTAATTTCTGAGTTATGACATCAATCGTGTCATTACGTCCAGTGTTTGAATTGCTGCAGAGGTTGGGGGAAGTTGAACCCCCCTGTTTTCTCAACCCCCCTAACACTCTGTCAAATTATGTTCTAAAGGGGTCAGCTATATACTGTATACATAGGATTTATATCACAATTTTGGTCGGGTTCCAACCGTCGAAAAGTTCAACCCCCCAGCTAATTTTTCACAATTTAAACACTGATTGTGTCCTTCACTTATAAGAGAATGTATAAGATGTTTATCCTGGGTAGTAATCTTGTGTATGGTCTTTACTGGACACTAAACCAGAAAGAGTAACAAAGCCTCAAAAAAATAAAAAAAAACCTTAAATACAAAATTTCTTTTCTAAAAATCCTAGTTTTTTTCACCCCTAGTTGTTACTTAATAATGGAATGGCCGGGATTCAAACCCCTGACTTCGCGATCATTGGATCCAACATTCTAACTGTTACGCTATCAAGCCACATCAGACAAACACCACAAATTCCAAAAAAAAAGAGCTCAGCTTTAGTTAAATACACAATAACAAGATCACACAGCAATTTATCAGCAATTTATATCTACCTTAGTCTGGAATCCGTTATTTGTCACATTGACGCACGGTCGTCCAGTGTGTTGAAACACCATAAAGTCAACTCTGCACATATCAAAAATGCACAAAAAATGAATTGCACATTCACTTGTAACACTTTTATGTTAAACTTGCTGTTAGGGATTGGGGTTACATAACCTAGTGGGGGCGCTACAGCGACGTCCGACATGAGCCTATAGCGGGAAAGGGGCGGCGGTGTAGCGGGATGATTGGCAGCTGGCGTCTACGAGGAACGGCGACCAGATATTTCGGGGTTCTTTGCTACTGCGACCGCACAGGCGCCGTATCGGAGGCCGGCAGGCTTAGGATGTCATGATGATACTGTGTATATAGC
>Ga0209367_1001127_pt1 | contig 31518 bp, 24 predicted proteins | sample WorMetLIZISLAND2_FD_187412 | JGI IMG/M metagenome (GOLD analysis project Ga0209367, IMG submission 187412) | Marine gutless worms symbiont microbial communities from Max Planck institute for Marine Microbiology, Germany - Olavius geniculatus... ...
GCGAAGATTTGTGATCCTAGCTTGCACCGTTTTGATACAGATCACGAGTGTGACAGACGGACAGACAGACGCCCAGACGATGGCAAAGACGCGCGAAGCATTCTGCTTTCGCGCGTAAAAACTATAGCATGATTGACTGACGAATAAGTGAATTTGTTTAACTAATTTACTTTATTAATGTCAAAGTGCAAGAATATAGTATATAGGTCTACCAGAGCTAGAAGAAGTCGTGCGGCGACGCGACGGTTTAGATGCAGAGGGTGCGGGAGGGTCCTTCAAAGCGTCAGCCGTTGCTACGACCACGTCGTCGACAGTCGACTTCTTAATGCCATTCTGCTGGACAGTCGCCATCAGTCTGTTGCTGCTCAAAACAAACACGGAGCGACGACACCTGTAGATCCAACTAGGCCTATATGGCTCTTCGATGTCAGACACGTAGAATTGGCGAAAAAATGGCGATGTCCGATAACCTCGTTGTTCCGTTAACTCGTGTGTCGACGAAAATGTCTCAACGTATCAAAATCAGCGCTTATCCATCGCGTTTACAGGACATTGCAGATGTTAGATTTGTAGCGACGGCGTCGCATGACTAGCGTCGCAGAAATGACGTCACAAACATAAGTTGCATACTTATTCCGCTAGTTAAATATTCTAAATTTTCGATCCCAATTCCGTTTTGTGTAAAGTGTATTATTATTACTTCCGCTTTCTTGTGCGCGTGTTTTTGTTTAGTTAGTAACTACGTTGTGGACTATAGTACTGAATTTTAGTGAGCAATGGAAGTATGTGGCGCAGCAGAAAAAGACGATCATAGCAGTGACGACGAGAAAGACGTTGTGGATCAAAGCTGGAAAGAGATTCCTCACGGCAGACCGAAATCGGGACGATTATGGAAAGATCCGAAACCTGTTAGGTCTGAACTTTTTTATAATGATTGTAATACGAATAATCTTTATTCGCAACCAAGTGCAGATAAAAAAAGAAAAAATATGGTGGGAAATATTATTTTGGTTAGTCTGCAAAGACCCTGTGTAAGAAATTTATGATGATGATGATGATGAGTCGATAAAGTTATGTGTATGTTCACCCTCTCTTACAGCAAAAACAGTCACGAGTGTGCTAATAAAACTATGCTCTGGCAAGCAGTTCAGTTTTTAGTTCACGCCGGAAAGCGGATGGCACATGACAGTTGCGAAAAGATGCCGGCAGCGAGTTCCACGTGGACGGTTCTGCGACGGCGAAACTGCGAGGATCGTAGCGGATTGTGTATGTCGCTGGAACGGCAAGGTCACCACGTGCAGCTGAGCGTAGGTGCTGACGGCTGGGGTTCTCGGCGACCAGTTGACACATGGTGGAAAGATAGTTCGGCGCCAGGTTGTGCAGACTGTTAAACTTTGTCATGTACAGTTTAAAGTCTACACGCTGCCAAATTGGCAGCCAGTGCAGAACGTCACGTATGGTGGCAGAGATGCTATCGTATTTTCGCTTGCAAACAATCAGTTGAGCTGCAGCGTTGAGAACTCGTTGGAGCTGCCGCAGGTGGACTTCGTGTACGCCAGTGAGCACCACATTACAGTAGTCGATCCGACTAACGTGGACGTGGAAGTTTGTTCACAAGGGTAGTGATAGTGTCGGACGTCAGCATTCGTCTGATTGAACGTAGCTGCCTCAGACAGTAAAAACAGCGACCAGTGAGTTGTCGAATGTGATCTGCGAATGTGAGCTCCTGATCGATAGTGATGCTGAGGCAGGTTACCACTGAACCGTTGGCAACAAGGACGTAGCCATCAACTTTGGCAAGCTGATACTTTGTGTTGAGACATGTAAACTGCATTTTCTCGGCATTCAGCTTAAGTGTGTTGGAAGACATCCAGAGCCCAATACCGTCGATACACACTATCAGGCGTGCAAACGTTGCTTCACAGTTAATGGCAGGTGGGTGTATGTAGGTACAGCTGAGTGTCATCAGCGTACGAGTGGACACTGGGCAACTTCACTTTTTGACTTAGATTTTCGCTGAGCCTTTTTGCTGAGCCAAAGCTAAAGATGAACGCTAAAGTCTGTACTTAGACCAAAGTTTAACTAAACGATTAAAAATGGTGGAAAACCGGTAAACTTAACAGGAAATAAATAAACCAGTTATGCTTGGACTTGCTTATTTAATTGCGTTGTGCATGCAAATGACATAATTACGTAATGTCTTACATCATTGTGTAGCCATTACGGTGTTTATTTTTGGTACCGGACTGTTTTAATTTACTAAACTATCAGTGTTATTCGCCATGTTTTCGCTAGCGAAATCACTTCACTTTTTGATTTAAGTAGGTACTTAGACCGAAGTTTAGGCTCAGCGAAAGTCAAAAAGTGAAGTCGCCCACTGATGCCGTGACGTGCAGCGATGACCAGCACATCAGCAGTGTGCAACAGGAATAGGATCGGTCCAAGGACACTGCCCTGCAGTACACCATACTGGACTGCAAAGCACTTTGAGTACTGGCTTCCTACACGGACCTTTGTGTACGACCAGTGACGAAGCTGGTAATCCATGACAGTACATCATCACGAAAACCAAAAGCATGATATAGTCTGTCAATAAGGATGTCATGATCAACAGTGTCAAAAGCAGTGGATAGATCTAGCACACTGAGAAGTATAACTTTGCCGCGATTTGCTGCTGTGAGGAGGTTGGCGATGACCTTGAGAACGCCAGTCTCAGTCGACCGACAGCGCCTGTATGTAGACTAAGTCTGGAAGAAGACCGTTCTGCTCCAGGTAAGCGACAAGTTGACGACAAACCAAACACTCGACAACTTTGGACATAAATGTCAGGTTGGATATTGGTCTGTAGTTACGAACATCTGCTGGATCAGAACCAGTCTTCTTCAGGCGCGGCGCGACGATGGCGCTACGCTGAGTCGTCGGTAAAGTGCCTCGCTGTAGTGATGCATTGCACATTTTGGTAATGTACGACAGCAAGACTGGGAGAAATGGATACCTTTATGGGTATTTTGACATTAAAGCATAACATAAAGGTTACAGTTGCAGATCACAGTGTTCAAAATTGAAGTCAACAAGGACCTCAGTTCATGTATATTATAATTCTGCTGTGTTGTTTGTATTGTAGTTTGTCAAAGATAACGAAGTGTCAGAGTACATTCAGAATGTCATGGAAGAAGAAAGTCGAGGAACGCAGCAAGAAGAAGTCCGTCAAACATTTCGAACAAAGCCTGAAAGAGGAGAAAAAGAAAAGGCTAGAGGTTAGTACAAACATTGAAATTTTTGCTGTTATCCAAAAAAATTAGAGCTGAATAGAGCTGTCTGTTTCAATGCATTAATGTATTGCATTAATTTTTTAATGCATGCGTTTATGTGTTAGTGATACATTATTAATATTGCTGGGGATGCTAAATTTGCAGGACCTGAAAATGATGGACCACAAAAAACAATAACTGGAAATTGCATTACCTGGAAAATGAAGGACCAAATCGCACCCTGTCATCTGAACATTGTTATTTACAGTACTTAGTGATGTAATGGCAACAAAAGTTTAATTACTTGAGTTCATTTGATTATCAAATAACTGCAGTCTAACAGAATATTGGAACTCCTGCTTCACAAAATTTAGTAAATCATGCATGTGCATTAATTTGTTAACACTCATTAAGTTAACTCATTAATTTTACAGCTCTAGAGCTTTGGCTTGGAGGCATTAAACTGAGCTAACTGGGTCACTGGGCCACTGGCTGACTTTACAATTATAAGTAAATGAATAAAATGATATGTAGATTTTGCACACATTTTTCTGTATATAGACTATGGTGGGAGATTGATGCCAATCCTATTTTTGAGTTGGAGTGTTTTAAGGAACTTAATAAAAGTGATAAATTTATTCAACGTGTATGATTATGGCAAAACAACTAGGAGCATGACTGTTGTGGCACATCTGCTTATTGGAATTAATGAAGTGAAGTAGTAAAAGTACTTTGGGTTCGTGCCAAAATTTTTATTCTGTATAGCTGAATTTGCTGCTAAAGCTTTGCTGAGGACTTCAGATATATAGGAATTTTGAGTAGTACTGATGAGTTTTTCTTGTATTTTCTATCAAAGAATATTCCCTTGCTGCACTGGAAATTTTTGCCAGAAATCACTACTTTATTATTTTTTTGCTGTTGCTGCTGCTTCTTGATCTATATTTTACATACATAGTTTTAGAAAATTATTGTTTTTTTTCAGAATTTTTTTGTCATTGCAGTACATTATTATTTTAGATAAGAATAGCACAGCACTCTTGTTGATTACTGTGTTAGTTATAAGTGGTAGCACTTAACACCAAAAAACAGCCAAAAACTACCAAGAACTATGCAAAATTTACCAACATTCCAACAACTATCAAAAGTTTTATTTTTTTCGGTTAGAGTTAGGGTTTTCGATTGTTTTTGGTATATAGGACCACCCGTTATAACTTTCTTATAATCTCTTTTATAATTTTCTAGGAACAGCGGATACGGAATGAAAAACGAAAAGAACTTAAGCTGGAAAAGCAACGCCGGGCAGAAATTGTACAACCGGTAAGTACTTTGTATATGTTTTTCTAGTGGTGACTTTTGATTGGTTGTTATATTTCTAGAATCTTCAGCAGTATAATCTTTTGTGAACCTCTGTGGTGATGTAGATATTAGCTGGTCAATAACGTCTTGCATAGCTGATGCAATGTTTCTGTTCATTACAATGTTTATGTAACTTGTGTTAACATATTTTGCTATTATGAAATGAATTCTCTGATCAAAATTAAATGTCACTATTTTGTTTGAATGATAATTCTGTAATCTACAGTTAATTACTTTTCAGTATTTGATGTAGCTGGTTGGTTTCGTGACATACATAACTGACTTTTTTTACTTTGCTGGCCGAGGACTCTCAGAACTGTAAGTCCTGCTGCAACAGTAATTATGTTGATTTGTGAAAAAAATAGACCAGTTGTAACAGATGTCAGAAATATTAAGAGTATTAGTTGTAGTTATCACTGTGTAGCAGTGAATATAAAATGTAATCTGGGATATATTTTTACTTGCCAACTTAGTGTTTAATGTTTAGCTGTCAAATTAACTCAATTAATTAATGCGTGAACACGTTAATAAATTAATGTGCATTAAAAAAATTAAAGCACATACGTAAATTTATTTAATTTACTAAATTCTGCGAAGCACAAGTTCCAATATTCTGTTAAACTGCAATTATTTGACAATCGAATGAATTCAAGTAACTAAACTGCAGTTGCCATTCTATCCCTACTGTAAATAAATGTTATTTAGATGACAGGCTAATAGATTTCTGTGCTAGCAATGACGTCAGTTAATGTTGAAAAATGTATTTCTAACTCTCTATATTTTACAGATGGGGCCCCCCAAACCTTGTGGGGCCTATGGTAACTTACCCACCTTTTCAGTTACCACCTATTCTCCATTTAGACAGGCCTGGGTGCGTGAATAACACGTTAATTATGCGTTAAAAAATTAACACAATGCATTAGCGCATTAAAAATATTAATGCTTCAACAGCTGAAGTTTAATGTGATGGTTTTTTGCCAAGCTGTCAAGTCGTAGTTAATATTGCGGTGGAGTTTTTAGCTGATACTGTTTCTGTGTTGTCCGTGTCATTGTAGAAATGCACAAATTAGAATTACCTGGTTTTCTTGATTGTGACTGTCATGAGATGCCGATAAATCTATTGCCTTTTGTTTTATTCTGTTTTAATGTGTGTGTGTTTGATGTATTTCTTAAACTAATTAACTGACTTAGTGAAACTGCCAATGTTATTGTTGTTGTAGATAACAAATACAGCTAAAATGAAAAGAATGAAGAAGAAACATTTGCGATACATTGAGAAGCGCTAGTACTGATGGTGTATATCTGTTTTATATCGATCAAATGAACACCACACTCAGTGGCATAGTGTCAGGGGAGTTGTAGGTGCAACTGCCTCCCGTAAATTTTAGCCTGTTGAAAAAATTTCATACAAAAATGTAAATTTGGGGTGAGAAATCCACTTTTGGAAGAAAATTAGGGAGAAAATTGAAATTTTGAGCATCCATAATTTTAACTATTGGAAATTTGCAGTAGAGATGTGAAGAACTTCTTATTCGCATTCGACATCATGCGAATATTGACTACTTTTCAGCTATTCGATATTCGACGAATAGTTGGTGGCACTTCTGTCGAATGCAAAGATTTCATTTTATGCAACTTGATTGAATTTAACTAAACCTTAGATAGAGGATACTGACTGAAGAGAATGCAGAGCACTCTGCATGTTTCATTTTCTTAATGGAACTTGATTGATTTAACTGAACTTTGCATTAGATACTGATTATTTTATGACCGAACACTGAACAACTACTTTAGATGTTTCGCTTTATTCAAATACAGCTGTAGTGAAGTTTCCTTGAGGCTGAATAACTATTCGTATTCGCATTTGTATTTGTTATTCGACGGATAGTAAATTTAATATTCGCATTCGATGAATGCGAATATTTTCCGGCTTCGTCATATCCTTAATAGACGTGGGAGTCGGGTCGATCAAGTCGACTCAAGTCGACTTGGGCCTTCCAAGTTGGGTCAAGTCAGTCTGTAGCAGTGTCACCGTCGAAATTTTCTGGCGCCGTCGGTTTCATTGCAAGTCGTTTCAAGTCGACTTAAGAAGTCGACTTGACCAGTAATCTTCCACTTAGCAGTTCTCTCAATGCAGCTATCGATGAGTTCAGGCGAATAGGGCAATCTGTAACATAATTCAGTAACCATATATAAAATAACGATATACCATTTAGGGTGAACGGATTATCGAGTTTCAACGCTTCGCACAGCCGTAATTGTTAGATGATGTTAGATGATTCCTACACAGAATCAGCCTAATGTGAATGAGTGAATGACGTAATTAATTTCCATGTTGTTATTCCCCTTGCACTAAATTGCTAAAATTAAAGGTTAACGACACAGGGCTTTGTTCGTGTAAAAAGTTATTTCCATAGGCCTAAGCCCTAACGGTTAGCCACAGTACATCCGTTACAGACGGATAGATGGCCAAATCAAAACAGTCACATAACACACAGTTTTTAACTGTATGTACATACTTTTTCAAGAAAAGACAACAACAAAAGACATTCGCCGATCTAAAGAATAAAAACATTTTATGAAATTATGAATAGCCTACAGTCTACATACAGCGTTCACGCAAGTTCGTCACAATTTCCGAACGTCTCAAGTCGTTTGAAGTCGACTCAAGTCGACATGCCGCTGTCAAGTCGAGTCGAGTCGAGTCGGATGTGCTCAAGTCGACCGCCGTCGACTTGGAGTCATTTTAGCCTCAAGTCGGGTCACGTTTCTGTACCTCAGCGACTCCCAGGTCTAATCCTTAATCCGCAGCTTTCTGTCAGAAAGTGACAATTTACTGCCCCACCCACTTTTTTAACCCCCAGTGCCGCTGATTGCACTAACTGTTGCTACACGGTAATTGCTGTCTGGATTATTTTCTCTATTTGGTTATGCAGTAGCATGTGTTGTATAGAAAACAATTTATACTGGTTCATATGTTGTTGATATAAACCGTGTTATCAATTGCTTTCAGTTGCAGTATCTGTTGTAATTTAAGATATATGTGTGTGAATTTACACGTAATGATAGTCCTGCACTTATTGGTTTCCCTACCCAGTATATCTTTCTGCACTACCTCCAGTGGCGGTTCTAGCCCCCAATATCTGGGGGGACATGGCCCCATGGCGAGTGCGATAGCGCGAGCCTGTAATGCGGGTCTGTGGGCGGAGCCCCCAGCGTGGTCTAGGGGCAGAGCCCCTGGTCAGGAGGTCAGGGGACAAAGCCCCCTGAAGCTGAAGCACTTTTGGTTTTTGGACGTTTAATGTAAGCCGCAAATTTGCCCACTTTTCAAAAATTTGGAAACGCAAAGAAATCAGATATTTGTGTTATCTTTACAAAAAAAATCATGGGTAGTCACGAAACTGGGGGGGCCTCTGCTCCCCCCCCCCGGCCCGGGCCTAAAATCGCCACTGATTACTTCAGACAAGTTTCATAAGCACAGTGCTGTTAGTTTATTAGATACCTGTAGAGACTAGAGTGGGCTAAATATAGTGGAATAGAGTGGAATTTAGTTAGGCTGTACCGAATATTCTATTCGTATTCTATTTGGCTTGAATAGTAGGTCAAACAGTGCATTCGTATCCGGCCGAATAGTAGTGCCATAAATAGACGAATACGAATAATTCAACAAGAGACAGCTGCTGTCAGTCCAGCTGTCTTAGCAGCATAACGCCCACATTTGATGCTTTATGGCATTTTCTTAACCATTTCGTTTGTCAAGAGAGTCTGCCATAAGTCACTGTCATGTAATGTTAATCAGTAATCTTTGTCAGTATCATTCGTTTAACATGGATACAAAATGCCCGATTTTGAAATGATGAAACCAGGGCATTTGGCAGTATGTTTGAACTTGCGTCAATTATTCGTATTCTATTCGTATTCAGTCAAATAATATAACACATTATTCTTATTTGGCAGAATAGTAAAATCTGTTATTCGGTACAGCCCTAGAATTTAGATCACGACTGCCTTTATGCTCTGAATGTGCCATGTGTTAATAGTTTTTTAGGTAGCATTTTGCTGAGACCACAGAGCTCAAAAGAATGAAAAATTTATATCCGATGTTATTTTCCTTAGTGAAATTTCATTCTAACTTAGTTGGAGTTAGCGCTGATATTGTCAGCAAATTAACATTACATTCTTAGGACAAACAGATTGAAGAAACTGTAAGGTTGATGTTAGGTAGTTTTTAGTATTTACATTCAAATTAGATACCCGTAGTTGAACAATGAACATTCGGCAAGATAATTGCAGATTGCCGACTTCTAATGAATTAAATCTTATTTGATATTCCTAATTTTAAAAAAATACTTGGTCCTCAGTCACGTTGAATACCGTTAAGACATTAGGATTTGAATGAGGTAGATGAATACTGAGCTGCACGCTGCAGCATTGTACTAATACCCGGTAGGCCTGCGTTAGTAGTACACTGTAGTATTAACGAGCACGCCTATCAAGAGGAGTCAGACGAGAGGGACTGTCGTCCAAAAAGGTGAAAAGATAAAGTTCAACACTTGCTATAGCGCTTCTTACAGTAGCCCAAAAGTGTTTTACAATTTTGGAAGTGACAGCTGATTTGCATAAGCCAATGATACCGCAGCGCACTATGCGGCCATCCATTGCCCGCCTAAGCGGACAGTTGGACTTGCGGTTTGCAGCTAGCAGACATACCACCGCCCCGATCAGCCACACTAAGCCTTCACCCCGTAGCGTGTAAGCTACTACTCATTTCCTATCCCACGGAGGGTAGGAGGCTGAGTTGGCATGGTATATTGGCCACTGGTGTCATGAACAATCGTTCAAGTGGACGCAAGACGCTGCCGTGGTTATGCGTTTTCATATGTTGCTATAGGCCTACTTGACGTCATAACGTCGGTTTTCTTGTCAGTCAGTTCAAGTTTATTTGCGCTTATACATTATAATCCTGTAGCATAGCAACTGTACTTAATTACTAACTAAAAGGATGGTATGTACGAAAATTAAATTGCTTCAGGCAACACATTGCTGTAGACCCAAACCCAAACAGCCGTCATAATCAAAGTTCAGATCCTATGTCGAGAAAGGCTACTATTTTGCTCAAATGCCGTAGAATTCGCATACGGTATTGGACACTTGAGGTTGCTCTATTACAGAAAGCACAGTTTCGTCAGTTCAGTTCAGTTTCTATTTAACTGAGCACTCCCACCTCCTGTCAAAAGTCCACGAATGATGGGAAGCTGGGGAGCGTTTAGCGCAGTTCTACCAATTTATATAAAGTTTACACCGAATATGTGCCAAAATGAATAAGTACAAAACCGGCGCCTGTGTGAGTGGGTGGCACTGGCTGCTGTGGTTATGGTGACAGAAGGATGCCGGCCTGTCCAACGAAGCGCGTTCGTTCTACTGGTACCGCGGCACGCTGGTCAACCTCGTCTGCGTCGGTCTGTCGGCAGCATTCACCGGTTACGCGTACTCGGCCGGCGAGCGGACTCGCGAGGTATCGCAGTTGATCGAGGGCGAAGATCGCAGTGCAAACCTGCGCGTCATCGGCCTGCTGTTCGGCATGTCATTGGTGGTCGCGTTCTACGGCTTGGTAGTTCAGTTCACGCTGGCAAGGCAGGGTGGACGACCGGGGGGCGGAAACATTGGACCGTTCGGCTACTCGTACTCGGCCACGGCGGCACTGCTCTGCTTCACAATGTTCGTCTGCTTCGTCCTCAACGTCTGGCTTGCGCTGACCGGATTCTCTACCATCGTAAGCAAAAATAACCCTCCTGAAAACAAAGAGAGTGGCTTTAGGAGATTATGTAATCTTAAATGCTTCACATGACGTGGCTAAGGCTCCTGCAGTCAACTACGTACACCGTACACTACCACTTTTCATCCCCGAGTTTACGGTAGAACCGTAAGCGACTCACCAGCCGTTTACTCGCTCGCTCGCAGGTAAATCTCGCTCGCTTTTCTCGCTGAGCGAGAAAAGCGAGAAATTGCAAAGTTCCATCAGAAAATTCCAAGTTGTTGCTTAGAGTTCTGCAAAATACGACAAAGTATTACTTTTTGTCGCACCTTGCATAGATTTAGTAGTTTTTTTTCATAATTTTTAAATAATGCAGGAGATGTGACCTCCACATTAAATCACGTGGAAGTCGATTCCATAGATAGCTTTCTTTAAATTTCATGGTGTGAAACCCAAGGTGAAAGCAACTGTGGTTTCCCTGAACATTGGGAGTCGAAAGTTCAAAACTTTAACTGGTAATTAAAATTCACATTTAATGCTAAAAAATTTACACGCATGGTTGTCTGTCTATATCTCCACCCATTTTGGTGCAATTATTCTTCAAATGTGCCTTGCAGCCTAAAACGCAAAAAAATCGCTAATAAACCTCTTATTCTAGGTTTCAAGATTGTTTGAGGCTGCCAATTTTAGTGTAGATCGAAAGGACTTATGGGACTTCCTATAACTGATTAATAGTAACAGTGGCGCTATCTCGCACCGTTTCTAAGATCCTGAAACTAGAGTTCAATTTGCGGCAGCCAACAGTAAAGATTTTCATGATCCTAGCTAGCATCGTTTTACGGCGTTTTGACAGTAGCGGAGTGTGATGGATAGACAGACGGACACAGACAGACGCCTCGACGATAACTGAGATGCGCGAAACATCACATGCTGTCGCGCGTGAAAAATTGTGCCGTTTTAAATTTCGCTCGCTTCGACTCGCTCGTATATTGTCGCTCGCTCACGGAAAAAAACTCGCTCACTCTCGCTCGTCCCGTTTCTTGCTCGCTACCGCTCTCGCTTACAGGTCTAGTTTACGGTTTTGCGTTTCACCCCGCATCCATGTCTGATCTGCATTTCTCTTTTTCGCATTTAGGCTAACAGTCGTTAATGGCTCATGCGGTGCGTTGCAGTTTTAGGCCTTCGCTGTTTTTTTTTCTCAGTCTTATAGGCCTAATTTTAAGATATTGTTTATCGATGGTTTGCCGTCCCTTGTACTTTGCAAGTTTTGCAGCATCTTGGAACTGAGACCCACTGGGGAATCCTGTCCATGATCCACCCGGACTGCTAGCAGGCACCATGAAAACGAAAACCTCTGCATAGGCTACACTGCCACAGGTATTGATCTACGAACAGGCTATGTCGTTCTGCACTCTATACCGTCAGTCTTCATCATCATCATCGGTAAATTCTGGACGCAGAATACTGAGTCCTCCAGTGGCTTCTATCCCTATACCTGGTGAGCGACTGGGCACAGCTTGCACTCAGTGAAAAATAGGGGGTGAAAGTTTTGATAAGGTTGCAGATCAAAATTTCCCCCTATTTTCACTGGACAAACTACACTCTTAACAAAACTTTCCCCCAGGTGGGGAAAAAGCCCAAAATAGAGGGAAAACTTGAATCAGAAATTGGGGGAACCTAAGCCCAAAACTGGTGGGGGAGCGAGTTGCGCCCGATTTCGATTCCAGATTTGGCAGAATAGAAGCCGCTGGAGTCCTCTATGCCCGGATTTCAACGACTGGAGTCAGAGCTCTTCATAACGGAAATGAACAGGCTGACTTGACCACACTCTGCGCCCAATCTTTATTCAAGCGTCTGGTAAAAGTTATGAAACTAAAAGCGCGTTTACGAATGCGAGCTGCTGCAAATTTCAACGAGGGCTGGATGTGGTGTAGGCTCTGAACACGATGATGAAAGCGGTATCATTGTACGGATCGGACGAGAACATCAGACGAGCATTCGACGAGACTCACAAGAAGCTGGAGTGCTGCGGCGGTAAAAACTACACCGACTGGTTCTTCGTGCCGTGGACCGACGACATCAGCGTGTCCAAGCAGATCAACCTCGCCATACCGGAGTCATGCTGCGACCGGTCCAACGCCAGCGCACAGCACATCAAGTGTACCACGACCGTGCCACGCAAACACCTCAACAGAATGACGCCCTATCTCCACGGATGCGCAGAGACTATGGCCTATCTCTACAGGTACAGCCTAATAGGGTGTTTACACGATCGAGCAAACATCGAGCAGCTAGCTCGACGTTCTATGGTATATAGCATGCCAATTAAGACCGTGGGCGAGTTGTAATTAGAAGGCCTATATAACACGTGATCAGCTGTGGGCTAAGAGCCAAAGCCTAGGCCTACATTTGAGCCAGGGGGCGGGGTTCCAATAGGCCTGCTTGAGCCAGCTCGATGTTAGCTCGATAAGGCGCGCACAGACCGACGTAATTGAACTGAACTGACACGGTTTAGTTTTTGACGAACTGACCAATGGGCAAGCAGGGCGAGCTCATTGGTCATTGGCTGACACGTATGTGAATAGTCATATAGGCCACTGACACCGTTAGATGGTGCCTACTGTAATGCATTACTACTTGCCTACTGGTCAGATAATCAAAAAAAACTAAACCATGTCAGTTCAGTTCCGTTGCTCTGTACACGCCTATAGGAGCACTGCTTGCAAGGGCGATCGACTGTGTAGCCTACCACACAAATTTGCAAAAAATGTTCCATCATAAAAAAAGTATGCGAATGGCTTGTCTAGCCTTTCAGCGCGGGAAGGGAGGCAAGTAAAAATAATTTAGCGGCTACAAAAATAACATCATCGAATTTCATTTCCGGCCATCTAATAAACGTTGTTCAATTCATACAGAGGTTTACAGTCCTTTGCAGAACATATCGACACAGCTGTCAGTATTACATATCATGTAACAAGGTCCAGACTTCTTTAGGCCTAGCTCAACTCCAAGGACCAGGGGCGTCCGTCCAATATACATTCCCAAATGCCACCTTCCCTCACGTCGCACCGACCCCTCTCCTTCCTTCTCTCCCTTTTTGTTCATCTTCCCCTTCCTTTTCCTTTCCCTTCCACTTCCATTCCTACTCTTTTCCCGTCAAACGCATCTTGGGCCTCAAAACGCATCTCATGGCAACATTTTTGGTCGTGCACATTGGTGCAATGCTGTGTCTTGTTAATTTGTCAAGTGAAACCGCTCGTCCCATTCCAAAAATTCCCTTAGTTTAACTTCCACGAACTTTTTCCAGGAAGCTTCTTAGTTCCACCTGTTAACGGAGTGGACGCCCCTGCCAAAGACCATCACACATACAAAATATTTATTTACATAGGCTATATTTGTCGTAGATTATCAAAGTAGGCAGGACAGGAAGTTGCAAATTTCCAACAGAAAAGATAACGGATGCTCAAATTTTCAAATTTGCCTCTAAAATCTCCCTAAGTTGGGTTTTTGTTTTCTTCAGCACCAAATTTTGCGTTTTCAGACGGAAATTTTCGGACGAAAAGAGCTTCTGACAATTTTCCGACAGGCCAAAATTTACGCGAGGCAACTGCCACCCCCCGTGACATGGCGCCACTGGCAGTATGACTGGATGCCATGGGACTGTGTACAGGTTGGTGCTGTTGCGTGACTGTATGATGCTGATCGTACCGACGCTGTGTCACGGCTGGATGGCCGTTACGTCATTCCGAACACTGGGCGCAGCCGACCAGAGACCGGAGTCTACCGTCCCAGACGACCAGAAGAAGGCGACCACAGCACCCAAGCCCCAACCAGCAAGCCCTGGACCGACATCGAGCAAGAAGGCGGAACAGGATACAGACGCCGGGGAGGACGACGACGACGAAGAACCAGCAGAACAGACCACCGCCACCACCGCCGCCGCCTCCGCCACGTACGACCCTTACCAAGCGTACTACGCCAATTACAACGCCGGCGGCGGATATCCGGGATACGGCGGATACCCGGGTTACGGATATGGCGGATACGGTGGATATGGATATGCAAGTTGATTTGCGTAGTATAGCGTATCACTGCTGAGAAGAGGCTCAAACACACAGTTCTGCAAATACAGTGTTACTGATGAATATGTTATCGTCGTCGTCATCAACGTCTGCTTCAAGCAGTGTCAGAAATGACACAGCAACGAATCTATGCTGTGTGTAAAAGCTCTTCAAAAGTCGGGCGTATTTCCTGCGACAGACTGCAAGTTGTGGTCGGCGTTGTTTCTGTGTCACCATATATCAGCAATTACAGGACAACCTCATTTACAATGACTCCTGCGACTGGCTGCTGCTTCCGTCTACAAACACACAACAGAACATCTATCAAGCCACGGTTTTATACAGACACCCTAGGTCTGGGAGAAATAGCAGGCATAGGGTATATGGAGAATACATTGGGAATCTGGGAATGTGCCCCAGAAGAGTCGGTGGCACAGTCCATGGTTAGCGGGTCTGAGGCAAGCCTCCAAAATCTGAAAGTTTTTTTTGCTGCATAAGTAGCTAATTTTTGTATTTACTGAACAGGTATTGTGGAAATATAGCATCTGAATTTTATATGCAATAGTCAGTCAAGAGTTTATGAAATACCACTTTGTTAAATAGGTCTGCCATCAGAAATGGCCAAAAATTCTTAACAATTTCCAAAGTTTGGAAAAAGTTTTCCCTCCCCTAAAAAGTGCCTGAATAAAACCCTGCATTAAACATAGACTCACACAAACAAATGACGGTCTGAATAACAACATGGAAGTTATCAGTGGCAAGCACGGAATAATTACCATGGATGATAAATTTAAATAATGATGCACAGCTGATTTGTATGCCACATATATAAATGTGTTTAGATTAATTGACCGATTTATCATCAGACATTTAATAACAGATTTCTGGCTCATCTCACAGTCTCTGTTCATTAAATAAATGTTGTCACTTTTGACATTTCAATCATTTGTGACTTTGATTTCCCAAACGCAGCTGGCTCTATAAACCGTCCCATTAGTACTTATAATTACGTTATTCTGTCAAGTGACTAAAGAAGCCGCATACAGGAAACAGCAGACAACACAAATATGATAAGCATTAAGTAACAAACAAACAACTGCACGTGGTCTGAGCACCTTGAGAATGGCTGGAAGAGCATTAAGAGCTTGCTGCACTGGACGAACGAATTCTTTAAGTTCACTATACTTGAATTTCATCTCTTTGACTCCGGTCTTGCCAGCCGAATGCAACAGCTTCTTGAAGTGGAAAATCTTTATGTACATACGCATACAAACAGCTTGGTCACCAATGTCATCAGCACTGTTTCAGTATTATATAGCATACTTTACACTACGTAAACACCAATGGTGTCATGGCAGGGGGACAGTTGCCCCCACCCCTAAAATTTAGCCTGTTGGAAAATTTTCTTATTCTCACAACATTTTCTTCCAAAACTATCAATACTGTGGGCTGCAAATCCCCCATTTTGGGGAACTTAGGAGCAAAACTGAACTTCTGAGCATCCACAATTTCCCATGTCTGTTGTAAATTTGCAGCGGTATGTCTGAAAATTGTAACTTCTTAACCCACGACACGACGGTAAACGTCTTTACAAAGAACAGCCAATTAGCTTCAACTGACCTGTATATACAGAATTCCTATTAGCTGGTAATTGAGTAGAACTCTTACTGCTCAGAAAACAAAGAAGCCCAAGTGACATGGTATTGGTGTCATATAACAGTATCTCATGCTAGCTAGGCAGTTGTTGAAAACAAAGAAGCCCAGTGGTTGCTAGAATAGCCAACCATACTGCCTGGCAACATGCAATTTTTTTTTGGGGGGGGAGATGAGGACATAACCCCGATTTTGGGATAACAGGACACTATAGGGGGTGGGCAATAGTACTGTTGGAAAGAATGCTGGCAAGTTCGTATAGGTGTGTCAATAGTAACCATGCCACTAACTGAAGCAATTTGGCCACTATTCGCAATGAAAGTATTCGGGGTGGTCAATATACCTGTTTGGGGGAATGTGTAAGGGGTCCAAACCAGCACCCAGTGACTACAGCGTAGCAGATGGCGACTCTATTTGCTTCTTCAGACAGCTATTTGGTATGACATACTGTTCAGCTACAATATACACGTTACACGACAGGCAGACGACAGATGACCGAAAAGATGGACAAAACATCCTACTATAACGCACAAGTTCGGTCAGCTAAAAAGCAGAATAACAAACCTCTCGTTTCTCAAGCAGCGTGAATGCGGTGCCGGGTCGGCCAGCACGTGCGGTCCGTCCAACGCGGTGGACGTACGTAGTGAACACTCGGGGCACATCATATGACACCACACAGTCGATGTCTGTCACATCTATGCCTCGTGACATCGCATCCGTACTAATCAGCCTGCCGACACAAACACACCACCGTCAGTATAGAAACGACGGTTGAGGGGCGTGTGTAGCTCTTCATGGGAAACACAACTCAGAGGTACGGAGCATCACCTGCCATATGGGATCACACATTGTTGCCTGCCTCCAGACACAGCTGAATGCGCCCTGCCTTAATCCCAGCCAGGCCGAATGGATGGAAGGCTGAGTTGACCTTGTTGGCTGGTTAAATATTGAGACAGCTTACCAGAGACAGGTAAACTTACTTGACCCTGACCAAAGACAGTCACAGACACAGGTACTAACTGCCATTGACACAGGGTACCTATACTGACTGAACACGATATCAGACCACACCACCACCGGTATAGCAAAGTAAAGATTTATTAATTGTGTCAATATTGAAATAACTAGCCTAACTCATCCGTTCTGTCTTTTGTTTTCTGTTTCAGTTAATTAGAAATGTTTTGTGGCATGTCATTTTGTAAAATTGATTAATAAAAGAATTGCTCTGAAATGTTGTGATTTTACACACAATATTGAAATGTCTGCAGCAATATGTCTTACACGTTGATCTTGCCGGCAGCGAATTGTCGCAGGATGCGGTTACGTCTGCTTGCTTGAAGTCGCGATGAGAAGTCTCGCACTTCTGTACCTCCAACAAGTCGTAGCACATGAAACAACCTACAGTCAGCAAACTCACACATTATATAGACGATGCTCACAGGCTAGATTATCACATGATATAATGCTGTATTTCACATAATAAATTATTAACAAAAAAAAAGAATCGCAAAATTTAAAAAAATAAATAATCAAATTTTTACAGTGATAATGTCAATGGAGAAACCACTGGTCACAAAATGTGTGTAAATTATGACAAATGCGTTTCCGAAACATGACATGATGACAGAAGCAATTAATGAAACTTGACAGCACATAAATGCAATTTGTACGAAATAACCACAACTAACTCACGCACAAATTGAAACAGTCTTCAAACAATCCCACATGAGTACAAACATGGTCTGTTTCAAGCTCATCAGCCAAAATGTAGCTAACTAATTGAAAACACGGACAAAAATGAACAGTTTTATTGTTACAAAAATAACGAAAATAAAGTCGGCTGTTCATCGAAAAAATTGTAAGTTCTGCACAAAATATTCATCCGCTCATATATCTCATCACAGAACAATAAATAAGTAAGCTGACAGATAACCTGTAAATAAATGGACACCAAGCCATAAACAGAAATTGCACAAAGGATGACATCGGAAGTTGCCAATATAATGCCGACAAATCAGTAAATAAAGGTTGCAATTTGATGAGCTGATTAGTTGACCAGATAACCTGTGCGTTGAGTCAATGGAGTTTGTGAAGCAAAGAACGTGCTTGAAATTAAGCCGTCGAAGAATGTACAACAACGCAAGTGGTTTCTGCATCTTAGAACACTCTATGAAAGACTCCTATAGAAACATCAACAGTTCAACACCCGACACTACCAGACAAATGTAGAATACGATGACTGTTCTCTCATACAGACAACAACAGCTGTAATTACTGCAGCAATAGTAATAAAAACCATCAGCTTTTCTTGCAATTACTAAGATACATAATCTATTTAGATCTCCATAATTAGTTTATTAAGCAATTTTTTTACAAGTTGAGACCAGAAATGACAATGTCAAAAAAGAAGCAAAACTGTTAATAAACACCATAAAACTAAGTTTTAACAGTCATGATCACAATTTATCATTTTGTTTTAACATTACGTATATAACGACAGCATAAAATATTCCAAAATATATGGCCAAAAGCAGACATAAGTGTCATTGTATATAAAATGATTACATCACATTACCATGCATCATTTGCAGATACACACTGTCAAAAGTAAAAATAAGTAAAGACCAGAAGGCGCTCGTTAGAGTGCATATCTCTGCCAATTCGTGTACACAGACAGACAAACAGACAGACAGACACACACACATATAATGACGGACAGAATGAGTAATCTCATAATCTCCTCCAATTCACTTAGTTCCATTGGCGGAGATAATAAATCAAAAATCAGGACTTACTGAAAGACCCACAGGTGTTGTGTACTTTCCAACGAAATCCACTTCCACTTCAGATCCAGGTGTTTTTACTTTTTCTGCACAAGACATAAATTAAACGGACTACGACAAAAACCCAAAATGTGGTGCTATCAGCTAACATTCAATGATAATTCGTTCAGTCAAAATCCAACTGCAAGAACTTGCACATAAAATAATAATCAAAAATAACAACAATGACAACAATGAGGATAACGACAGGCAGCAGAAATGAACTCACTGTGTCGTGTCTGTGACTTTGACAGCGCCACGTCAGATGACAGCGGCTCGTGTTTCACAACCGACGTAAAGAGCAACGGCTGAAACAGTCGCATGTGATTCAGCTTCTCAGGGTCATGAGACAAAGTAGCCGAAAACAGCAACTTCTGCAGCTAAATATCATCAACATATTTAAATTAAAATTAAAATATTACACAGTTCCAAATCTTTGAATTATTATCACAACATAAAGCAGAACTTTTATAAAAACACAACAGAACTGCATATATCTGCTCACACAAATCAGTGCCATAGACACAAAGCACTATGTTTTTAACGAACCTATGGGTGAATTTCCTGCAAAGGACTGCAATTTGCAGCGTCGTTTTTGTGTCACCATGTATTAACGACAAGACAACACCATTTACCATAACAAGCAGCCATACGCAAAATCAGAAATGAAATACTAAGGTTAAGATTACTGTACTAAAACAAGCACGACGGCCATATCTCAGATCATGGAAATAAGAGATAAAAACAAAACACATACCGGAATCTGCTGATTTGACATACTAAAACAAAAAAACAAATGAGCAGCATTAAATCAACAGTCTGTAATTATTATTAACAAAACACTAACCTGTGATAACTGTGAACCTACGGTGAATGACCATATGAATGAACGATGCAGTTCAATTAATTAAAGAAAGACTTGCAGTGCAGACAAACTTGCTAAATGCTACATTATCCAACTGTATTGTCTGCCTCATCATCATGATTGCAACTAATATTTAAGTTACAATAATAGACAATCAATGCCCTGCCCCTTCTTACAGGGATACCACTAAATATCCACAATGATGATAATCTTGTACCAATTTATACCAGTTGTAAAATGTGTGTAAAATGACATCATTTCTGAGCAAATCTGCCATTAAGCAATGTTACAAAATGGCATGTCACAAAACATATACACCAATCTAAAACAGAATACAAAAGACAGAACAGATGTATCAACCATTATCTAGTAACATGCAAATAAAAGCATAAAAATAATCACAACAGTAGCCTGCAAGAAACACTAAGAGATGTAACATCACAGGAACAAAGTTGTCATACTTCTCCAATGTCAGTGGGCCGGGAGCCAGTCGTTGGCACGGACTGAGGTATATGTGACTATCAGCAGCCGAACGCTCGTGATAAACAGCTTTGTCAACCAGTGACAGCCAGTCCTGCTTGATTTCATCCATCATTCGATCAGCCTCATCAATTACCTAACCAAGTATGAAAACTAGCAATGAAAAACATTTCACTGGCTAACTACTCAATAAAAAATGAATAGTTTGCTAACAGTTAGCTAAGAATAGCATGCACATCTGGCCAGAATACTTTCATGTGCCTGAATTCTTGTCAAATACAGATTTCTCAAAGTGAAACATTAAAATTTTAAAGATATGCCAATGCCTGTTACCACTGACATAGAGTAATTGGATAAATAATATGGAATTAATATAGAGCCAATATTGCACATATACAGAGATCAAATTCTGTAAGCAAAACTGATGACGAAATATGGTTTTTGTATCTTCTTGTCACTGAAAAAAACATCAGCTTCCTTAACATTGAGCCAATAATCAGAAATCAAATTCTAACAACTGTAAATCCTTCTATTGTTTCAAATCATCAATTTGCCGACTAAACTAGAACAATGCACATGCAATATAAACCATAAAAAAATAGGCCAGTTTAATAAAAACCGTGAGTATCTGCACTCGAGTGTTTTCATGTATAATGATGAAAACTTGCCAGTTGTACTCACTAGAAATCGCAGATGTGTCAGATCAAATCCCGACGTTTTGTTTATGTGATCAACCAGTCGGCCAGGCGTACAAACTACGATGTCAACCTGACTCTGATAACCTCGTACACTGCAGCACATAAACATCACAAACAACAAACGTTTGCAGTTACATCGGGGGTACTGGAAGGGGTTTACAGTGCCCTCCAGCACTTTCATGAATTTTGTCAAGTTTTTTTTACAAAAAATACTAGCATCTTAAATGAAACTATGCATGAGCTCTGAAAACTCGCATACAAACATAACTGCCTATAAAAAATAATTGTAATATGATTAGCCATGGCAGAACATTAGCAATTTTTTTTAATCATAGTGTGTCCAAATCATAGTTTGTATCTATTATTGTCATCTAAATTCAACACATGTGTGACTTGCTCACAGCAAATCTTTTGATTTATTAAAAAATTCAGTCACACAGTTGGCTAATGAAAGTAGAATTACACTGACTATAAAATTGGACTACAAAAAAATTCTACCTACCCTTTCTTTACAAGTGCAGACTGTTCTTGAACAAAAGGCTTCATGCCAGTTATAACACCAACCTGCACAATCAATCCAGTTAATAAACGATAACAAGCACAGTAAATGATCAACAACTATCAGCAACATAACTTCATAAAATGAATGCTGTCCATAACTTAAGTCAGCAAGAGAAAGTTTATCAAGCTTGCAAAAAACACTGCCACAAAACAAAAAACTTTAAAAACTAGAAATCTGGAGCAGAGTCCAACGCAAGACACTGAGACTGCCCGACGCTGTAAGTCCGACAGGGGGAGTCTTGGTCCACAGCTACTTATTCATCAAGCCATCAATTATATATGTAATAAAATCCAAAACCCCTCAACAGATCTCTCTGAAATTTGGTCTAAATTCCTTTCAGGTTCTATTTTTGGTCTTGGTTCGCTGTCCAGCTTTGGAGAAGTAAAAAAAAATAGAAAATAAATTTTAAAAGTAAAAAAAAAACAAAGCAAAAACATTAAGGCCCCTGTTACCATGTACGGGTAGCCCAACAACTAAGAAAAGATCAGTGAGATAATAAACACTGACCCTGAGGTTGGTGTGCTGGCAGTAGTCTAAGAAGACTTTGTGAACCTGTGCAGCAAGATCACCGACTGGAACAACCACCAGACATCGCACCCTTCTCACGACACAACGCCTCAATATCTACCATCCACAAGACAGTACGATACTGGCAAGTGCAACATTCTGCTGTTACCCACCATTCACAACACTCAACACACATCTATTCTGTACTGTAGTGATATTTTGCATGCCATTTCTCTTAGAGTGCCTCTGATTTAGTCCACTGTATCAGTCACCATATCAATATATGAAGTCTAGCTGTCCAAAAATGAAATCATTCTGCCTCGCCATCACTACATGTACTCAATATCTGGAATATCTGGCGGTCAACTAAGACTTTATTCTTGACAAGATCCATGCAAGTTGCTGGTGGCATCAAAAACAGCCTCCAACCGTAACTATTCAGATGCATACATGACCGAACCCAGACCGGAAGGAAAACTAAACAACTTACTACTACTCCCACCATGCTTAGTGACAATGTGGTGGTGGCCCTTGCCTTGCTTTTTGATGGGCCGTTTATTAATTTCCAATCTTCTAAATGTACTTCTGTTAATTTTCTGCCAACTTGTGGACCACCACAGCCGTGCAGCTGAAGGTCTGACATTTCTTGTCTGAGGAAAAAATAATTCTTCAGCAAACCAAAAAAACTGGTAGTGAATGATACACTTTCACCCACCGCTGAGTTATATTTATACTTTCATCATGATAGAAATAAAATAACTATCTGATGAAACACTGAAGTGACAACACCGGGCACACCTGAACCACTGGAATGACATAAGCCAGTGTCTTTCCACTGCCAGTAGGAGCAGAGCAGCAGATGTCACGTGGCTGATAGCCTGCTGGTCCCGCTAAATGCTGCCATGAAGAACCACCGTAAAGCAATGCTGGAATTACTTGTGCCTGCACTGTCAGCACAGATCACAAAATGCACCCATTAGTCAGACCAGAAAAAAAACAAGACAACAGTGTACAGTCGTTTTTTACATTTCTCTATCCACAACTATCTAAGCTTGCCAATAAACTGTCTCAACAAATCAAGTGCCACAACATATCACGAATGTTGCAAGATCTGGAAATAAACACAATAAACAGTTTCCACGACAGCAGTCATCACTGTACACATTCCATGCTAATGAGGTGACAGCAGGGAGAGATCTGGCTTGTAAAAAATCTGCTTCATAATCTCCAAGTTTCTTTGAGCAATCTAATCAAATCTCTAATAATCAAACCACAGACAACAGAACAGACCTGTATAATCATCCTACAGCACAACCATCCTCATCATCTGTTTGAATATAACTGACCTGGAAAGAATTTCTTAATCCCATTCTTGCAAAGAAGCTTGATCATGTCGGTGTCGAGGCCGGGAACATCAGTCAAGTGAACTCGATCTGTTCTTATGTCAGTTGAGACGACGGACGGATTTGCCAGCCATGCCGGCAAAACACGCTGAGCCTTCGTGCACAGAATAACAAAATTTAATGCAAAATTCTTAACAAAAGTTTAGCATAATTAATCTCGTTTGAAGTGGCCTTACTATCATTATGATTGTCTTGAATTATGCGAGTCGTGTAAGTGATGTAACATGACACTGTGAACTGATGCCTAGTTTTCATCCATTACCTCTGACCATTTTGCCACCTCTACCTGCAGCAAAACTTGTCACTGTTGTTGAAAAATGTGCAGCTATATTTACGAACAAATTAATAAAATATGCATATAAAAAATGACACTTCCAGTAAAAGCATACGGTGTAAAAAAAACAAGATTCGTAAGATGTCAATGGCACACATATCTTTTGCAAAAGTGATTTTCTGTGACAATGGCACACATATCTTTTGCAAAAGTGATTTTCTGTGACACACAGCCACAAATCTGACATACCTTTTTCAGTGTGCGTGGTTTTGCTTCTCCGAGCACCGTAAACCCAACATCTGCATTAGTTGCGCTGACATCAGTATGACTGCTCTCTGGCAATACTGGGGTTGTTACCAGCGCATCAGCTGTGGTAAAACAACACAGAGATCACACTTAATTTACCTGGTACTAATGTGTTTTCCAAAAAATGAAAATGTGTAAATTTATCCAATAAAAAAAACGATATTAATTAAACCTAAAAAAATCTTGTGCTTCCAGTTTCAGCCGGCAAAAAAGTAGGGACAAAAAAGGAGAGTAGAATTTTTTAAGTTTTTATTTTTTCAGCACGATTATTGATGTGACATGTCATGTGATATTACACAACTGCAGCATAACAGACTAAACTGTGCATGAAAATAAAACCACAGCCCTGATCCATTTTCAATTAACTCCAACAATCTTAAATCAATATCAACAAATTTAGGTAAAAAAATCATCATATAGTCAGGCCTTCAAGCACTAGTAATTTTGTGAAAACATTAAGAACAGAGCCACCAACAAAAATTCAAGGACACTCAAAAATTAACGAAAATACAATATCTATACAAAACGATTGATTCTGGAATTTACCATCACTGTGCTCAGTTATTTTTTCCACTTTCTTGTCTTTATTCTTCTTGGCTGCACCAGCACCTTCTTTATTCTTTTTAATACTAGTAACTTTTTCAACTTCAAATCCATCTACAGATGCACCACTGCTTTCATTAACATAATAATCACAATAGCTGCAAAATAAAAATAATACCACACATGAATCCATAACACGTGCTTTTTTGCTCATCGATTTCCTGACAACGTTGTTGCATTGTGTGACAGATTAACTGCAGAGCTGTTGTTTATGCTGCTAACCTGTTTAAATTCAAATATCTAATTAAAGGTGCGAACATGCATATTTTGCCAAAACCCACATATCGCATATTTTTCCTCACATAATGGCATTTTCAGAATCGCATATGTGAAAATTATGCCACATATGCAAAAAATTTGCATAAAGCCGTATGTTTCCTCATATGCGATCACATTTCTGAGCATCTTCCTGGTCCAATGTTGTTTTAAGACTGCTAAATATTTTGGCGGCAAACAATTACCGGTGATTGCAATTAGACGTTGAATAAATTGAAGTCAAAAAATGTCAAAACTGTGCAGAAAATGCCTATTAATGATCATGATTATGATTCTCCATCACTCAAATTTGCATATGCTAGAAATATGCCGAAAAATATGCTGCATATATCCGGCATATGCAGTATATATGCCACATATATGCGCCGCGTATTTCACCAAATTCCGCATATTTTTCTGCATATTTTGCCTCCAAAAGTTCCACATATTTTAAGAAAATTCTCTGCTATAAACCAACATTCCTAGTTACAGCTTGGGTATTAACAAACTGTACAAGATATGACTGCAATGCAAAAAATACTTAAATGACATTATTATGGTATAACATACAATCTGCCTTCCTAATACATGGGCAAGAACAAGATTAAAAGATATTACTCAATGGCATAACATAATCAATTTAATAATAAATGAATAACAACATTACCATCAGCTTGTGATAACCTTCGTTTATGTCCGTGCACAGCTTCTCGCTCTTGTCGTCTCAACTCAGCCTGTTTATGCAACTTCTCTAGAATCTGTTCGGCTTGCAAATGTTTGTCACTATTGGCAGTCTGTGCATCATCACTGCCTGTGAACCTACAAAAAAGTTTGGAGTATACAGACATTTACAGACAACTAAATATACATCTCAAAGTTACTTTAAAAAGCTACACAATCCCACCATAGCTTTCACCCAACTGGAAGATGAAACTGCATTCGCTTTACATGAACTCTTCAGCTGTATCGAATGCAAGTGCCTTGCAAACGCCCCTTCATGACACGTGCAACGGTGCAAAAGTTCGACAAGTACGCATTTATTTACACCACACATACCTGTGGCAATTCACTGACAAAAGAATCATATTATTGCTATCATTCTCAGCAATAGAAACTGTTGAAAATACCTAGAAATTGAAAACAAAGCCATAACGCATATTGTTTACAAACTTTGTTTACACTAATGTTTACATAGAGTGCAGAGAATACGAAATAAAGCATAAATAAGTAAGTAGATATTTAAACTTACAGACTGATTAACAGTGGGCCCAAAAATGGATAGAGAGAGAATATAAAGGAAGGCAGATACAAGAAACATGCAATTTGACGAAGCGATGGTCATAGGTCAACGCCTACTCATGGTGCATGACGTCTGATAATAGCAGATAGAAAGGGGAGCTAAACTCACGCAAAAAAAAACAAATTTTTCAAGACGCGAAATTCGCGAATGAATTGTATAGTTTGTTCTTGTGTTGGTCTGTAACGGTGTAACCATTTAACCCACATCGAGTGAATGGCCAGTCTGTATTCAGCAGGGTCTTGTTTCTACTTACTGAAACGTATGAAGCGAGCATTGCAGCGATGGTTCGTCGTGAGTCAGCTTCTCGCGAGAGCCGACGAGATCATGATATTATGTGTAGGGCCGCTTTGTGTCGTCGTGGGTGGTGGGACGGATATCTGTGTCACCTGTTAGAATGGTTATTTGTATGTCGTTGTGATTATTTAACTAGTCCACTCTGTTTGCCTTAATATTTGTGTGATTATTCGTCGCGTTGCTGATGTCCAACAAGAGGTATGCCGCACTTATTTTGCCAGCTCGTAAACTTGCTGAAAATTGTTGGCTTGCGTTAGGCTTATCTTTCTTTGATACTTTGCATAAATTACTGATAAACCAAATGTAAAATTATTCTAGTCGTTACATGGGAAGCCGCGGTTGTGTTATGCTTGTGTAACACATTACTGAGTACAGTCTGCAAATTGGATTTTGTGCAGTTTTCTGATGTGGTTTACATCGTTCCAGGGCGGTGGGCTGGCTGACCTAGTTGAGATCCAGGGTAGCAGAAGCTGTCTGTGTGTTGGCTTGCGGCCAGTGCGTGATAACTAACTGCCCTACCGGCTACCGCGCCTGGCCCAGTCTGTCTGATGTCATCACCTACTACCTGTAGCCATCTAGTCTTGACGTTCGGCTTTAGGAGATATCAGTTATCAGTTAGGTTTAATTGCTTTGAACATCTACAGGGTGTTCCAAAAAACGGATACCCAGTTTTATTTTTGGGATAACTTTGGTAATTCAGCACCGAATTTAACCATTCTTTCACTGTTACAGGCAGAAATTTAGGCGCGTAAACGTGAAGTTCTTTCACCCACCGCACCTTTATTGTGTGACCACATTACCTAGCAGAACAGTTCTCAGTTCGTAAGCCCATGGTCAAACAGCGATCATCCTTTGTTATTCTGCCCATATCAAACGATTTATTCTGAAAGTTATTACTGGTAAACAAAGTAAATAAACACAATATGACGTAACAATGACGTCACAAGGCACCACTGGGAATAAGTAAGTAAGCTTAACTATTTTATGCTACGAAATTGATATCTTTATGTGTTGCCTGTTCTCCGAGACCACTGTAGCTTTGACAGTGTTTGTTTTGCTAGGTAATGTGGTCACACAATAAAGGTGCGGTGGGTGGAAGAACTTCACGTTTACGCGCCATAAATTTCTGCTTGTAACAGTGAAAGAATGGTTAAAATCAGTGCTGAATTACTGAAGTTATCCCCAAAATAAAATTGGGTATCCATTTTTTTGGAACACCCTGTAGTCTTTCTAGTTCATTACTGGCCTTTGTTTAGTAATTTTCTGAGTAGGTCTAGCCCCCTTTATTGTGATTTTCATTTTCACTTTATTGGATTTGCAGTCACATTGAACTGTTAATCGATTCATGTGTGCTGAAGATAAAAAGAGGTATTGCAAGGTTATAATTTGTAGTTCTGATTTTTCCGAACTACTTTGCTGATAATGCTGAAGACCACAATCATTAATAGCACCTGCAGGGATGCAATATTTTTAAAAATGTTTTAATTTGCTTTATGTGTCGTCATGTCTGTGTTTTATTCAGTCCTATTAGCTTCAGTTTGTGATTGTTAATGAGTTGGTTGCATTTGTGTGAACGTGCAGCAGGTAGGAAGCAGGAGAATGCTTGAAGTAGAGAAGGCTGTCCATTCGTCTTCCACGCCATCGTCCGAGGATGTGGGAACTGCTGCTGATGCTGACCAGCTGCTGAATGCAAGTATTGACAGTGGCGAGTATGAAGTGCCAGCGCCAAAGCCTGAGTGGCGGCGCACCAAGACGACTGTGTCCGGTGTCAGGGCAGATGCAGCTCGCGTGCTGGAACGTTTTCTGCAGAAGACCGAAGCTCTTCACATTGCAGCGTCATACAGCAGTGACGTCGAAGGCGAGCATCAGTATGCCGTTGTGGCCGACCAGTATGTGCCTCTCGACCAGATGCCAACTCCATATCAGCCGATGGGATCAGAAGAGTCGCTGTGCTGTAAACCTGGTGCTATCATGACTACTTCTGCTGTTGACAAGTTTGGTGCACCGGTGGAGTCGGATTACGTCGATTGCCAGATGTTCCTTGCCGGTCAAGGAAAGCTGAGCAGCACGCATAGTTTTCACACGCTAGGTCTACTCACTCGCAGTCCCGGTGCTAAGGATCTGGTACAGCACCCGCCCAAAGTTAAGTCAAAGCCGAAGAGGTTAACAGCCCTCGACACCAGTTCGTCATCGAGCACTGAAGATTACGAGTACACCGACAATGAGCTGCTCAACCGGAAGAAGAAGAGTTTTTTCCGCTGGGCTTCGGAGCGGATCGAGAGCATTAGATCCAAGGGCAAGAAGACTCCAGTTGTCAGCAGCAGTACAAAGCGTGATCGTCCTGATTTCTCGGCGAAGTCGGACGTGCCTTTGCCTCCTCCACCCACGGCTGCTTCAACATCTGGTGGACTGCACCGCAATGGCAGCGAAAAATCCAAATCCAACTCTTCAAGTACACCGAATGAGACGGTAGAGCCGCCGGTGCATCGTGGTGCTGAACTGGAGACTCTTGCCGAGGAACAACTACTGCACAAGAAGTCAGGTCTTATGTGGAAGAAGTCTGATCCGGGAAAAGAGAAGAAGAAAGACGGAGGTTTTGTGGCAGAGGAAAAAGTGAAGGACAGCCGTGGTGTTTTTGATGGCTTGCTTCGACAGTTCCGCAGAGGAAGTGCAAAACTGAAAGGCAAAGGCTCTCGTGGTCAGTATATAAATGTTGTAGTTCTTTTTCTTTGTGCAGTTTAAATTTTTAACAGTGTTTGCAGTATGTGGACTACTTGTTTGGTGCTGCGTGTTGCTTTATATTGATGACTGTATTACGACTGCTATTAATTTGGTGTATTTGCAAATATTGCATAAAGCGGGGTTGAGAAACCTGGGCGCATACCCGAAGAACCCAGTGGATTTTACTGAGAAAGTTTATTGTGTGAACCCACCTAAAACCCACAAAAACACTGTGAACTTTGTCCACTTTCTGTTTCTTGTTCCAGAATAATGTATTATTTTATTGCAGCTAACTTTTAAAAACTTTTAAACCTATGAATTTGCAGAATTTTATATGCAAATTTTTTATATTTGTGGGGTATCTGGCATTGCTTATGCTAAAAACTTGAAACCCACAAACCCACCCAGGCCTGTCGAGAGCCACAGCAGGGCCCGTGGAAACATTCTCGTGGGGCACCAAAACATTTTCACGGGGCCTTTATGAGGAGAAATTTTTTTGAATTTTTCTTTTCAAAATGATACATTCTGGCATACTTTATATTTCTGGCCGACAGCAGGGCCCCCCAAACGTTGCAGGGCCTGGGATACCTTACCCCTTCTCAACGGGCCTGTACTCATCATGTTGTGCAACCAAGGTTCAACGCCAAAACTGATGAAGTTGGCTTTTAAAAAATGTTTAACCTTGAGATGCAGTGCAGTTGTTACACTTGCAGTGTTGAATGTTTTGTAGCAAAGCATCGGTCTCGTTCGGCCGATACGTGCACCATTCGTCGACCGACTCAGGAGGCTATGAAGCTGGTTGAGAGATTGGTTGACGTGAACACAAATGAACCTCCGTCTGAGTGTGAGTCGGATGTTGCTGCTGTTCGGCTCAGTGTTGCTACCAGCCAGCTGGAAGATTTCGACCCAATCACGCCACCACCAACTGCTAAACTCTCAACCGACTTGCGCGCCGCTAAAAGCCGGCAAGCTCTGAGAGCAAAGTTGAACCTTGATGGATTAATTGCATGTCGACCACAGATGCCGATGCCCAGTTGTGGACCTTTTGTGCCGTCTGCTTATGCAGATGCAACTGGTATGAGACAGCATTTTTGTTACATTTTAAAGCTACATTTTCTGTGGTCAGTAAGTGTGGAACAGAGAGTTCTTATTAACTGTTATCCATTTACATAGGGCTTTATTGATGTGACTGTCTTGGAACTGGCTTTTTGATCGTTTATTGTTACAAACACTTAATAATTGTTTAGTGAATTCAAACTTGGTTCACAATTTTGGTGTCACATGTGTATGATCTTTTTGTTCTGTCAGCTTTGTATATGTATTGTTGCTACCAGTTCTTTGCGTGGGAAGTTTAAATATTTTTCCTGACAGAATCATTAGTTTTTCAGATTTTGTAGAAGATAGTTTGTCAAGTAGAATACATCTTAGCTTATTTTGTTAAACTTTTTGAGAAGCAATGTTAGGTTGATCAGACACATTTGTATGTTGTTTTTCTGTAGATGGTAACCGTGGACTTCCAGATCTTGAGTCTAGTCTTACATGGAAGTCTTCGAAGCCATTCTCTGACAAGTCACAGGGTGAGAAGGAAGAGCTTTATGAGCGTATTGCTGAGCAACTGGCGGCCATTGCTGACAAACTGAATCTGGAGTCTCCACGGAGCATGAGGTCATCAGGCCAGTCAGGACCAGAAGATGAGAAAGCTGAAATATCTGGCAGCGGTAAGTGCAGTTTACTTGTGGATTTGATAATTTAGATCAGTCACAATGAGTTGGGCCCACAGTTTTTCCTGGCAAATTTTGCCAAATTCCGTGGGCCAGTTTGCAAAATTCCGTGGCTCACTGGAGTAAAATTGTTCAAATTCCGCGGTTTACTGTGGCCATCCATTTGTGAATAAACTGAGCTCTAATGTGTCAAAAAAACTTCAGTTATTGAAGGCTGGCATTGTGCTAAGTTATGCTAGCAACATTCACAGAAAATTATTAGGCCTGGTAACGATTAAAATTTTTTTAATAGTTAACTTTTAGAAATTTAACGATTAATTAATCGTTAATTTTAGTTAAAATTCAGTCATTGAAAATGCATTGTTTAAACCATAATATCAAAAAAAAGTCACTGTAGAGTTACATGCACTGAAAGGGTTAATGAATTAAGAACCTTTTAGGTTTTTAATGTTAATGACACCAGTCCCGGAGTCAAACAAGCATGTTCACGGTTGATGGATCCAGTGACGAACGTCTCTTGTTGACGATGTATCCGGCAGAACTGAACAGTCTCTCGCAGGGCACTGATGTCGCTGGTACACACAGAGCAGTCTTTGCCAGTCGCGCCAATGTAGGAAAACGATGTTCATTT
>Ga0209367_1001129_pt1 | contig 31516 bp, 16 predicted proteins | sample WorMetLIZISLAND2_FD_187412 | JGI IMG/M metagenome (GOLD analysis project Ga0209367, IMG submission 187412) | Marine gutless worms symbiont microbial communities from Max Planck institute for Marine Microbiology, Germany - Olavius geniculatus... ...
GGCTGACTGAAAGTAGTGGGTCTTTAAGTGACATCTGAATGTAGCCAAGGTTTGACATTGACGAATTTGAGGAGTTAAGGAGTTCCAAATTCTCGGAGCAGAGACACGAAAGGAACGAGAACCAAAAACAGTCGCAAGCTTGCTAGTGAAGATATGCTCTGGCAAAAAGTTTAGTTTGTAGTTCATGTTGGAATGAGGATAGTAGTTGACAGTTTCTCAGCGATGCCGGCAACGAGTTCCATGTTGACGGTCCTGCGATGGCGATACCTGTGAGTACCTTAGTGGGGCATGCATGTCGTCAGAATGGCAAGGTTATCACACGCAGCTGAGCGCAGGTACCGATGCATTTACTACTGTTATTACGATAGATGTGAAAGACACCTGTGCTGTGCCATTTGTTTACAGGATGGTGGACGTCGGAGGTCAGAGGTCGGAGCGTCGCAAGTGGATTCACTGCTTTGAGAACGTCACTTCCATCATGTTCCTTGTCGCCTTAAGCGAGTATGATCAAGTTCTTGTCGAGTCTGACAATGAGGTCAGTGGCTAGAATGGGTATTATTTTCATTCGTCATTTCTTTCTTCTGAATATAGTCCTTGTCATTGGCTGCAAGATGTAGTCAGGATGTTTTTGTTTCATTTCTTAAGGCGGCTGAGTGGCCTGATGATTTATATGTTACAGTACTTTTATCTGGTGATATGTCAGGAAATGCATGAGTTGAAACTTTGCATGTAGACAAAATGTTGTCCAGGAGGTTGTGCCCATTGTCATTATTGTCTTGGATTGTATTGCACTTGACATATGATAAGTCGTTCTGTAGGGAAAATAGTAGGGCACAGAATGTGCTAAAGAAAACAGCTGAGTTATTATATGCAGTGTTGAATATGCTAACAGTTAGCGACAGGAAGGTCTTGTCGTAAAGGTAGCAGGTACTTTATAAGCCTAGAGAGGAAAGGGGAAAAGTGAAGTGGAGCAATAATGCTTGATGTTTGTGATGCTATTGGTTGGGCAACAGGAATGGCATTAAGTCTGTTAGACACTCTTATAATATATTGATGTTTCTTGAGGGACCTTGCACAACTTGCTTATCAAGCTTAGCATATTTTTCATTTAAATGAAAACAGAAAATAGTCTTGGGATGTATTTGTGTTTGTGTCACCTATCTATCTACAGGAATATTTGTGTCTTAATTTAAAAAAAAAAAACAGGTCACTCTTGCGGCAGAAATTTGAATTTTTCAATCCAGTTGTGTGTGTTAATAAGAGCTGTTGTACTTTGTTTCACTAACTAACATGTTACAGTTTGTTTAATACTGAAATTTTACACAAAATGCAGAAAAAAATAAAACAGCAACACAGAAACAAGAAAAGTAAAATAATAATAATAAAGATGTCACTTTGTCAGTGTGGGAATAACTTGCATGATTTGTGCAGAACCGAATGGAAGAATCAAAAGCACTGTTCCGAACGATCATCACATATCCGTGGTTCCAGAGCTCATCGGTCATACTCTTCCTCAACAAGAAGGATCTCCTTGAAGAGAAGATCAGTTACTCACATCTGGTCGACTACTTCCCAGAGTTCGATGGTAAACAATCTCAGCTGTGTGCTTTGGAAATTGAACTCAGTGAACGTTAGGGATGTGATGAAGCAAAAAAATATACGTATTCGTTGAATACGATTATTAACTTTACTATTTGTCGAATAATGAATGCGAATACTTATACAGCCTCAAGAAAATTAATCTATACCAGTATGAATAAAGCGAAACATCTAAATGTTCTGTGTTCACTGAGTGAAAGTCAGCATTGGTATCTAAGGCCAAGTTTAGTCAATTCAGTTCAATGAAGAAAATGAAACATCCAGAGTGCTGTGTTCTTTTCATTGTCAGTATTTCCTATTTAAAAGTTAATAAAGTTCAATCGAGTTGAGTAAAATGAAATATTTGTATTTGCCAGAAATGCCCCTAACTATTCGTCGAATATCAAATAGCTGTAAAGTTGTCGAATATTCGCATGTTGTTGAATGCGGATACGAACTTCATCACATCCCTAGTAAATGGTATATTGTGTTTGTGTACTTTTTTGTGGATACTTGTTGGTTAAGAGTGGGCCCAGTCCATTTCCTGGCCGAATGGCATGGCTTGTAAAGCTGCCTAGACCAGGTCTTAAGTTTTATGTTGTATATGTGAACATTTTTTGTCCATAGTGTGTTTTTGTCTATGTAAATGCCCGCATAGTTATTTACTAGTTTATTACTGTTAACTGGTATTTTTGCATTTCCTGCTGATTTTTTTGCTGTTGATTTTGACTGTTAATTTGGTACAGACTCGGGTGATTGCCTGGAAAAAGTCGTTCCTGAAATGATTTGCAATCAGTGCATTGAGCCGGACTCAAAACTGCTTAGTACTCACTCATTATGTTGCGAAAAATTATGTGTGCGAGTTGTGTCGATATTTCTGAGGTATTGAAGTTGTCTCAGTTGCTAAAGTGCCACCATGGCCCCTTGGGTGTAGAAATTGAATAAATGAATAAGTTTGTAATCGTTATGTTTGTTGATATTGTAACTAGGTCCTCAGAAAGATGCTGCATCAGCACGTGAGTTTATCCTGAAGATGTTCATTGAACTGAATCCTGACCCAGACAAGATCATCTACTCGCATTTCACTTGTGCTACAGGTCAGTTGTATGCTAGTCTGCTGCGGATTGTGGCCTGTTTTCAGTATTTGTTTTTTTGACTGTATTATGCTTTCCTCCTGGTTGTGTGCTCGAAGAATCCCGTTCAGCATTGTGATGGGTTTCTTGTAAAGAGCTAATGATGTCAGTAACAGTAAAGTGCATTTGTTAGTATTGCGGCCAAATGGCTAGATTGAGTACAGAACAATAAAACATTTCATGGTGTCATGGTGCATTATGCAGCAAATCATTGCGTGCACCAGTGAACATTTAGACCCACAGTGCAGTCTGCACGCGTACGACTAGTGATCCCAATTAGCCATATTAGTTTTTTTACCACGTAGCCTCAGCCTGTGAGCTGTTGGCTGAAGGACTGATTGGCAAGTTAGCAGCCTAGCATATGTATGCAGCATGTAGCCCAGTAGGTCTAAACTAGTCTAGATATTGCAGCTTTTTGATGTATAGAAACTCCTATGTTCTGGATTAGAGCATTACTGCTGAATCAAACTTTAGCGGAGATCTTCTTAAATTTAAAATAGTCGTTGTCCATGAAATGCCTGTGCGCAGTGTGGTAAGTATTTTAAAATAATGGACTGAATGGTTAGGATGCACAGTTGTGTTGTGTTGGTGTTGTGCAGACACGGAGAACATTCGTTTTGTCTTTGCGGCCGTGAAGGACACGATACTACAGCTGAATCTCAAGGAGTACAATCTCGTGTGATGAACGCTGCCTTGTCTTGAGAGATCCGCCGACGACCGACAGTAACCACAACCGACTGACAGACTGTGTTGGTGTTGTCTGTTGGCCTGCAGCTCGGACGAACGATTGCGGTTTCCAAGTGATTGTGATGCGGTCGTCTCTTCGCCTGGCCGTTGTGAGTGATCGGATCATCGATCTGCCATGTTCTTGCTAGTTGGTGGTCGCTGTTCACCACCCGCCGACCAGCTAAGTGATTTCTTTACATCTTGGTTTTTTCTGGTGGTGTGAACCACTTTAATCGTTTGCATTTTACTTTCGGTAACGTTGCTGTAGAAGTTATAATGGTTTGTGACGTTTGGTGCAATTGTAATTTTTCGCACGACAACTACCTACCTGATGTCGCTGAGTATGTGTTTTGTTGACTCGAGGCGACTTGTTCTGTCGACGTTGTGGTGTTGTGAAGTGAAGAGTGCTGATTGTTGTCACAGATGCCGCAGCATACATTGTTCTAAGTTATTATCGGCCAGTCTGCCATTGATACTTTATTTCTAAGCTTATCGTTTGAACGTCGTACTTTGTTGCATGATGTTTTCTGATGATTTCATACTTGTTCTCTTGAAGTCATATAAGAGAAATATTTTCAAATTGATCAACTTGTGTAACGTTATGTTGGCAGGCAGTAATTATTACGACATGGTGTACGTTGCTTGTTCCACTGGCATGTTTGTTACATGTGATTGTGTAATTTGTGTACAAGCGATTCGGTGGCTATTGGCCTGTGTGCGATGCTTGTCAATCATGTATATTCATTGAAAGCCTGTTTGTCTTTACCTGTTCGAAGGTTTAAGTTCTTGTTTTGTGTATGCCAGAAAATACCTGTTTTATTTCTGCCGGGTCTTAGATCAAGTTCGAGTGCTGCATTATCACTAGGGCCCACAGTTTTCCACGGAAAATTTTGCAAAATTCTGCAGGCCAGTTTGCAAAATTTTGTGGCTTACTGCGGCAAAATTGTCCAAATTCCGCAGCTGACTGTGGCCTTCCATTTTTAAGTAAAATAAGCTCTATCCTGTTCAAAAGTTTAATTTCTGAAGGGCCAGCTGGCATAGTGACATTGTGCTAAGTTATGCTAACAACGTGCAAAGAAAATTACTTATCTTTTTGTTTCAAAAGTGCAATCTGTCAGGTTGCCCTGCGTTTATTTACGATCGTGCGATAGCTATTAGTAGAGCCCACAGCTTTTAGCAGTTTCGTTTGATTTTTTCGTGATAAAAATACGCCATCAAGTCAAAAGTCGTACTGATAGTCGGTGAATTTTCAACTTCTGCAAATTTCTGCAGAAATATCAGAATTCCATGGCAAAGGAAAAATTCCGTGGCTCGGCTCAAAATTTCGTGCGCTGCAGAAATCTGTGGGCCCTAATTATCACTACGTTTAGTTACTCGCAGTCGATCGCCAAATACTTGAATGATTTTGACACCGTGGCCTGATTTCAGTGCTGCACTGCAGTTGTTAGTTAGTAGTATTAATGCATGGTTGCTGATGCATATTTTTATCATCGGTTTGAATACAGTGTGTTGTGCGTGATGTTTGAAGGAGCTAGTGCGTTGTTCTCGGTATATTTTGTTCATCGGCAGTTTTACTGTTATCTCAGTTAGCGACTAACTTTGTGAACTTTGGCCGCCACCTGCTAAGTTATCTGTCAATGTTAGGTCACTGTGTTGACATCCGAGCTGATCGCGTAGTAGTTCTTTTTGGCATTAATGAAATAATAATGGTTGATGCTTGTAATGCTGTTGGTTAGGCACTTCTAAATGAAACTGCTATGCACACACAGTTCATGGATCGACGGATGCAGCTGAACTTGGTTTGGTTTAACAGAATGATCATTGAACGGTAGTGTAACATTTTATGGTTGTTTCTGTCGTTGCTGGCCCTCTGCCCTTCAATAGACAGTATTATGATATTGATGACTGTCTGGAGGATAACAGGGAAGATTACTAGAACTGCTATTATCATTAAATATGCACAATTATAATCGGCAGTTCTTAGAATTTTAGGTTTAGGTAGTTTTAGGTTTGGGTAGTTTTTTGTGTTTCATAAAGGTTCAAATTTCTGTAAAGATTAAACTTTTTGTTTCGTTATTATGTCTATGTGCAATTTTTCCTGGAAAGGCCGTCCCCGAAATGATCTGTACTGTGTCGGGTGGGACGTTAAACCTTACTCACTCACTGTGCTCCACTGTGTCGAGTCATCGTCCTGTGCTATTTAGAGACATTGTGTAACAACATTCAACAGTTTATTACTTCCAACAGTGGAGGGATATTACGGTTTAACTGAGAATGTCTGTTTTTTTTTGGTTTGCATGATTACTTAAGAAGTTGATTGTGGCAGAACTTAGGGACATGCAACAGTCATTTGGCTAATGCTGTTTTTAGTTCACGTATGGCTGTAGAATGTGCCCTATGTATAATACACATCACATGTAGGTTACTTGTCAGCATGTATACATAGTACATACAATTTATGATTGCTGGTTTAATTTGCCGTGGTGCCATGGTCGCCTGGGTCTTTCTACGGTCAGCTACCACTGGTGCTTCAAATCTGCTCCAGTGGATATTGGTAGTGCATGTGCATGTTTACATTTTATGACTAAACACATGAATACTGGGTGGACTGGAATTTGTGAAAAGGGGTCGTCCATGCACTGAGGGGGAGGGGGTTTCATGATATCGTGATGATGTGTGACATAGCTGAGGAGGGGGTGAAAGGTTGCATGACGTCACACACATCAAATCTGCGGCAAGACTTGGCCAGGATGATGTGGATGATAGCGCTACTACACTATGCAGGACTCCATGGTACAGCACGCATGGCGCAAACAACAGCGAATGATGTAGGCCTACCGTAACCGGTGTCCCCACCCACGGCCCCCGACACAGGCGGCCGTACCCCCATCAAATGTGTCAAATCGTACAAAAAATTTGCATTGTGTTTCAAACTCATATAGATCTGTCAGCTACACTACAGACTGCAAGGGTGGATGAGGAGGGGTTAGAAGTTTGTGACATCATGTTTGAGGGGATGGGCCAGAGCAGCATGATGAAGGTGGCAGGGTGGGGTTATTTTTTCCTAAAATTGAGTGATATCATTAATGGAGGGCTCCAAATGCCTGCCTTTATCGGTAAGGTATTGTATTTCAGACACAAGCATATGAAGCATTCCGTGACTTGTTTTGTTGATCAGCTGGTCACCATGAACTGAGCTGCGTATTTTTGCTACGTTACTGCAAGCAGTGGTCAGCAGTATCTGTACAAGCAGCAGAGCATCACACTGGAATAAACTATTTGTTTTCATATTGCACATTTAACCGGTGACATGCCTGTGTGCAAGGGGGGATTTATTAGTTATGGCTAAATAACATGTAAGGCAATGAAACTAGTTTTCAGTACTTTTTCTCAAGTCACTTTGTTTCAGTTCCTGTGTCACTCATTACGTTTTTTATTATTAAATTTGGTTTTGTTTTGTGTGGAATAGAGGCCAGTTTTGGAAACAGATAGTGTATAATGGTACACAAGTTGGTTGTTGCAGAATAATGGCCAGATAAACTAGTTTTTTGCCAGTGTTCCATTTTACTTTTTGCGCAAAGTTGGTTTTAGAAAAAAAGTCTTTTCGCTTTGTCTGCCATCTGATTTAGATTCATGGTTTGCGTGCTGCTTGCTTGTGTGTGGTGTTCAACTAGTCCGGTGGTCACTGTCTTGTGCTTTCTGTCGACATTTTTTCAGTTATGTTCTGGAGAAGCAGTTGCACTTTTCCTTCATCTTTCATCACCTCTTCTTCGTATCATAATGATTTCCTCAGATTTATTCCAGAGACTATCCTGCCTTTTGTAATGACAGTTTTTTTGGCCGGGGAAAGTACCAAAGTCCACAGAATAATTTAAAATGTCTCAATTGACGCATAATGCCATTTTTGGCCCAGCTCTGTCTGTGATGCACTTGCCTGTTTGGTGTAGTATTTTCCCTGAGCATGTGCCAGAGTAGTGCATGCTGTAGAATTAAGTTAATTTGCCAAAGTAATTGTTGTACATATTGCCGACTGAGGCAAGGCCGAGCGATGACTTAAGTAACCTGGTGTTGTGCTGTGTGTTGTATTGTCTGAAATATAGAGTAGCTGTGTTGTCGATATGCTGTTTCCATGGATGGAAGTATTCTCGTTATCGGTTAAGTTTTATATTGTATGTAAGCTGTTTGTAAGAGTGAGCTACTGTGCTGAGTGACTGTAGATTTGTCTTCTGCATCTGGCAAGTTTTTGTAAATAAATGATGCCGACGTCTTTGGATGTATTCATTGCAGATTTCTTACCTTAGTTTGTCTGCACTCAAGCGGACTAGTTAGCGGTACATAAATCGTTGCACCAATTTCGCCTAGTATTTGCTTTCAGAAAGTTGTCAAAAACGTCAGTACATCTGCGTGTGGATATTATTACGAGCTGCTGTATGCTCGTTGATACAAACTGATGATGATTTTTGCTGATTGTACAGTTTGTGTCGTTGTTGTGGATAACAGCGTGTAACAAGCACTTACTGCATGCAGCAGATGTTAGTACATGTTCCATCTGTTGTCTGATTGAAACGATGTTTGCAGCCTTTAATATTTGTGCTGTGTTCTGTTGTTCTGCTCTGTCGTTCTTCTGAAACATGTTTTCTGCATGATAATCATTTTCTCAGTTTTGTCTGGTCAGCTTTTTCATCTGATGTAAGACTTAAGACTCCAGATATCTGCAGGAAAATCATTGACGATTGCTGGGTGGTCAGATGCCACTTTTGTGAAGACTGGTTGCTAATCTGAACTGTTGCCAACATGCAGGAGTGTTTTGGTATTGATATTCAATGATCGGATAATTATTTAATCAACTGGATTTGCAAATATCTGTGAGCTGCAAGTTGATGTAGACATGTCATGTCAAACTACATGAATGTCGGCTAATTACTTTTGTAAATGATGGATTATGTGGCCCATATGTTACTCTCTGCTGTACAGACATGACATTGGCGTTTGTAGTCAGATGTATGCATTGGCTACAGTTGTTCATGTTTGCTGCATGTTTCAGTGTTCTGTAGTTCATTTACCCCCTGTCTTCCAATAGACAGCACTATGAGATTGATGATTGTCTGGAGGAAAACAGGGAAGATTATTAGAACTGCCATTTTTGATACATATGCACAATTATAATCGGCAGTTCTTATAATTTTAGGTTCAGGTCGTTTTTTGTGTTTTGTATTTCGTAAAGGTTAAACTTTCTGTAAAGGTTAAACTTATTGTTTCGTTGTTATGTGTATATGCAATTTTGCCTGGAAAGGCCGTCCCCAAAATGACCTATACTATGTCGGGTGGGATGTTAAACCCTACTCACTCACTCACTCACTTCGTGTTCTGTGGTTCATTTAACATGATGTTATCAGTCATCATCACGCATTCATTGCATTGTGCTCTAGGTACTTTCGGACAAATTTTTTTGGTAGCAGTTTCAGTGATGGAAAGCAGTCAAATGTGCACTGGGAGACTACTGAGCGTATCTGTCTTAGTCTGCTGCACAGAACCAAACCAGAAATTAACACGTTAATGAACCGACGAAGAGCCAGTGATGTCCAGCTGAAGTCTAGCAACCATGAATGCAATGCGGAGAATGGGTTAGTAAGCGTAATGTGGCTGAATGGGCTGAAATTTTGGTGTGGTGCTATGTGCATCCAATTATTCTGCATGCACTGTGGTCGGTTTCTAAGCAGATTAATCTTGTGCTCATGTCATACTTGTTATCATAGCTGAATTGCTAGTTTACTCCTGCCACAGGCAACCACGTCGATGGCAGCATTTTGCTGCCGTGTGGATGTTGTGTTTTGGCAACATTTGACATGCAAACTAGCCCAGATTGGTCCGCATGCTCACGTGCACTTTCAGCCACCATGACCGTGCATGCTTTGAATTATGCAGATTCTCTTATACTTTCACCAAAAAACGAGCATTAGGCTAATTGTCTGCTGTACTGTTTCAGTTTTTTTTTGCACGCTCTGCATTACCAAAGAGTGGGCACTAGTCTGCACCTTAGGCCAGATGATATTAGTCAACTCACATGTGTTTGGTTTTGAGTAGATTTAATTGTGTTTTTGTTTTGTAACCGGCTGCTACTGTTGTTTCTTGTAAAGTCATTGGCTCTGGTGACTGTAGAGTGTACATATGAAATGAATGGCATTGTATCTCGAGTCCATCCAGTCCAATGTTTACTGCCGGTTGTCTGTTAACTGTTGTTTGTTAGTTTTGTGTCGGAACTCTCCGATGCATATTCTTGCTGTCATATTCATCTGCAGTTAATGTTAGTTGGTTTTAAATTGTGCGCATTTTGTGCATTGGTTGCTAATGCAGAATGCTGTGGCAAGGAAGACACTTTATGATGCAGTATTTGAAGTGCTGAATCTATCTGTCTGCAAAGTAGCCATGTTATGTGCAGATTGTTTTTATTAACTGGCATGTTCGTACCAGCGACGGTCGTGAGATTTCTTACTTGAAATGAATGTCTGATCAAATCTTTGCCAAAACAATTGTGCAGTTAAAGTGAACACAGATATGAAAAAAATGATAAAACAGCATTCTTTTACTAAAAATTACAACAGACGAGATATTTCGTGTGGTTGGGAAGCTGCCTTTTATGTGGTGTGTCCCTTGAATTATAATTTGAGTGGAAAAGTTAGCTGATCCATGGATCTTGCCTATTTGTCAAAATCAAATTCAATGACTTTCAAGGACCATACGAAGGATATATAAGGAGAACTGAATTAAATCAAATTGGCACTTTTATAAGCATATATAAGCAGGTTCAGTTTACATTTGACAATTTAACACCTCAAGCATTAATCAAAAACTGGAATTACCACAGAAATTTACCACATGTATCAGTAGTAGTCACTGAATCCAATTACTATGGATTCTGAAAATAACTTGTTCGGTCACAGCATTTTAGAAAATCAAATTCAAGCACTTTCAAGGACGATGTCTGCTTTTAAGGACTTTGCAGGCCTTGAAAATCTGGAAAAAAATTTAATGACTTTCATGGACCTGCAAGAGCTCTATTGATCTGCGGTCAACAGGGCTGTAGTGCAGTTCAGTAATGGCATTGATTTTGAGATTGTCCGCAATTGGTGATGGTCTTTTGATATGTGAGGATTAATGTAAAATCTGGTCATATGACAAGTGCTGGTGATTGTAAGCAGTGAATTCAGTCATTTTTGATTGGCAGACAGGTGCAGCTTGACGTTCTGAATTTGCAGTGCTATTTTTGTTTGGACAACTTGTACCCATTTCTGTGCAGTGCCTAATAGTACGTGATCTCGACTTCACAGAATACCCTCCCCCTGCTATTGTTTTGGTACACTTTAACAATTCATGACATTGTATGGTTGTTAAGCAACGTTGCGTCAATGTTTCATATACAGGGATGAAAAAGTTCATTTATTGTTGCTGAAGCTGGCTGTGAGGGGGGGGGGAGTTGGTACAACAGTAGCAACTTCTTACTGCTGATAAACTTTGCTGTGGACAATTATTACCCCAAGTTCATTGTTTTATGAGCCGGCGGCGAAGTAATAGGTTTTTTTGGTTTTTAGTGGTTTAGTTACGCTTGCAACGTTGGTTAAATAGAGTAAATTTCAAATATGCTTAGCTTTATAGTCAGCTAACCAGTTAGATATCTAATTTCATGTAATATTAAAAAGTTGCTGTAAATTTTCGGGAAATGTTATCAACTTCCGTTGGCTTTCCTTGACCCCTACTTTGCCCCTGCTTGGAAAACTCCCCATTTTTGCCTTCTTTGTGTGAACTCTGGAAAATTTCGTTATGAAATTGATGACTGTCTGGAGGATAAGAGTGAAGAACTGCCATTAGTGTTACATATGCACAAAAATAATGGTGAGTTCTTACAATTTTAGGTTTAGGTCGTTTATGTGTTTATCTTTCGTATTAGGTTTTTCTGTAAAGGTTAAATTTTCTGTTCCACTGTTGTAAAGATTAAATTTACTGTTTCATTATTATGTGTGTTTATGTGCATTGCCTGTAAAGACCATTCTTGAAATGACCTATATTGTGTCGGGTGGGATGTTAGACCCTACACGCTCACTCTCTCTGGAAAATTTCAACAGATTATGGTCTTCTATGTTCGATGCACAGTGCGCACACGTAGACTGCTGCTGCTCTGTCGTCGTTGAGGCAGTTATGAGCCGCAGTGTAGATACAGTAATTGAGTGCTGGTTTGCTATGCTTTGTTGTCGTTGAACGCGTGTAAATAATCGTGCTCGGCCGTCGCTCTTGTGTCATTGTGACTCGATGTCTGATTCTGCTGCTGTCATTTACCTCGTCATCGTAGTCGTCGTTGTTGCTTCTCGACTTGCTCGCTGTTCAGTCAGTCAGTATATGCTATATCTTCTTACTGTATCATGTATAAATAATTGCTGTCGTTCGTCGTCTCTGTGTGTGTGTATGGCTACCCAACTGTGTCTATCTGTACGCGTGTTTGTGTACGATTCTGTTCTGAAATAAATAAAAATCGATCCCCGACGAACTGCACAATGTACCGTGTAAGTGTGGTTTTGTATTTCCACTCTGATGTGCACTCACACGATGGTTGGCGGAAGCTTAAAAAGCTATGTGCGTTAGTAACAGCTTGCTTGCTTATGTACCGGTAGTTAGAGTTCATCTGTTGATAGTTTTAAAAGAAACGCAGATAATTTTGGTGTAGTCATTAATCAAGACCATTGCCAAAAAAGAAATATAAGTATCGTGATATGGGCCTAGATAATAGATGAAGTTATAAAAGTTGGGATGCCAAAGTGATGTGGACGTGGAGGAGATGCCTGCATCGACTATCTCGATAAAATGCAAGTATTGGGATTATATCTTAAGAAACTACGACAATTTAGAGTCGTTTTTATTTCAACACACACTAGTCACTTATAACATGTGCTCACAGTTGATGTAAATTATCTGCAAAACACCAAAAACCAATAGCAGTAATTCACAGAAATTAACAAAAAAAACAACAATCAGCCATATACATCAACAACCTGAGGTGCAGTACCATACGCCCACGAATACACTGTATTTCTACCACGACCGATGGAATTGAGTACTGCTGCAAAAATGATGAAAACTGGACATACAATGTGTCTGGTAAAAAAGTAAACCCCTAGACATTGTACAATACAAATGTTAAATGTGAACGAATCTGAATAAAATTCTGTGCATTTAATCCCCAATAAATTGCTGAAGCGAGCACCAAATTTTGTTGAAAAATATTATTTTTTGGCAGAGTTATTAATTGTTGATTATCGATAACAAAATATCTCCGTTACCAATATGGCGCAACTGCAGTTGCTCGATCGGAAGTGACGTTTGTTGACCCAATCTACGTAAAGAATAACATGAACAATAAGAAAATGGCATTTTCTGCAGACGATCGTGCTTTAATTAAATTGTTAAGACAAGAGAAAGGGTATGGTGCTAAAAGTTTTATCGTGGAGTGACACTGTCAGGATTAAACAAACTGTTGCGGAAGATCGACACCTCACGTTTTGGGGTGATCTCACAAAAACCGCTGTAGCTATTGTTTGCGTTGCAAATTTGGCACGTTGATTGCCAATAGGTGACGCATTGCTGACGTAGAATTTTTTAGAAAAATTTTTTCTACAATCAGATGTGGTTTGGTGAAATGACACAAATGTACATAGAGGTTTATGTTATGCCATACTGGTAACGGAGATATTTTGTTATCGATAATCAACAATTAATAACTCTGCCAAAAAATAATATTTTTCAACAAAATTTGGTGCTCGCTTCAGCAATTTATTGGGGATCAAGTGTGCGTAATTTTATTCAGATTCGTTTGGATTTGATATTTCTATTGTACAGTGTCTAGGGATTTACTTTTTTATCGGACACAGTGTAGTTTACGAAAAGGATATATGCAGACATTAGCAAAATTATATACTGCTGCAGTGTTGCTGCATAGTTGAATGTTCACTTTGTTATCACAGTTTTTTCAACGATGTGACTTGAAACTTCATTTGGTTTGAGCACATGATTTGTCTGCAAGCATGCAAAGTAAGCTCAAATTAAATATCGCGTTGCGAAGAATGCCAGTATTCACCGGAACCTCTTGCTAATAATTGTATGCGCTTAACCATTAATGGTCACCAAAAAATACAAATACTGGCAATCGACTTATTTTATGGCAACTTGCAAAGAACAGCAAAATTGCAGAAACGTTTTGCGCAAATCCATTTTGATTATGCCATTGATCAAGTGGCGTATAGCCGGTAGGCCTATAGGCTTATGTGTACACTCAAAATATACAGCGGCGTCATGGGTTACTGGTTGAAAAAAACGGGGCAAGAAGTTGCAATTTTCGGACAGATATGCAAATTTCCGACAGAATTCCGACACACTGCAACTTTCCAACCGAGGAGATTATGCGTGCGCAAATTTTAATTTTGCCCTAAGTTTTCCCAAAAATGGTGGTTTTAAGCTTCAAAATCTGCATTTCTGGACGAAAATTTTTTCGTCAAGAAGATTTTCCGTCACCCGAAAATTTGGGGAGGCAATACTCTTGCCTCTTACAGCCTTTATGCGATGACGCCACTGCTAATACAACACGTACAGATGCAGGATGACCACTTATTTGTCTAGAATTAAAGTATAAACGTATGGGTAATTGACAGAGCTTCTGTCGTTCAAATGTTGGGATGTCTTGTCGAAGAATTATTTATTGAATTTCACATCATGGACAGCACCCGTGTCTAGTACCGGTAGCATAATAAGCCTCGTAGCATAAAGACGGTGCATTAATTCGGAGAGAATTAATTTCGTATTGCCCGGACATCAGAATCACGGTCTGGTCACCCTGCAGATGGACAGCAACAGTGATCGACAATGTGCAACAAACATCATAATGCAGCCTTTTAGGCATCGGTTAGCCTATGTATGACAACAACGAAATATTGACTGAACTGTGCACTGCGCGTCATGTCAGCATAGCAAATAGGCCTATCTGTATCTACGCAGCACGTTGGCTTTAATATAGCAGCAGCTAAGCTACTCCGCTAACTCGGCAATGTCACACGTTAACGTCGTCCAGTCAATGATGAAGCAATTGTTCTGACAAGCAGCGGTGTCGTGGGTTGAAAAGTAGGCGCGGCAGAAAATTACAATTTTCCAACAGACTGCTGCAAAGGGGATTATTGGTGCTCAAAATTTTAGTTTTGCCCCTAAATTTCCCCCAAAATAACGGCTTTCACCCCCAAATTTTGCATGTGGACGAAAACTTAACGATAAGTAAAAGATTTTTCGTCAGTCCAAAATTAAGCGGAGGCAGTAACTGTTCTCCATACCTTCTGCCACGACGCCACTCTACTGATAGGCCTGTGGAATATAAGAATAGGGTTTGCACTGGTGAACTAATCCGTACCAACACACAAAGTTCTGCACAGACAGGAGATACCACCACGCCATGGAATGGAGTCTGTTATTTTGCGTCATCGATCTGCCTGCATCTCTGGTCGCCGATCTCTCCACTCCGTCGGCACTAACCGTCTGCTAGTGCTTCCTGCCATTAACTGTCGCCAGTCGGGCTTTCCCAGCGGTTGTCGGTCCAAAGATCTGCAACGACCTGCCGCAGACTTTGACTTCTGTTAAGTCGCTGTCTGCATTTCACCGGCTGCTTAAAAACTCATCTGATCTTTACATAAAATCACTTCTTGCAGCAATACCTGGTAACCAATCGCCTATCAGTATTGGATCTAGCTCGTACTTCGGCCAGTACAAAAAATGTTTGATTAATGACTGTTTCAACTGTTTGTCACTATCACGCCGACGCGGCAGAAGGTACGAGTTACAGTGACGCTAGACGGCTGAGCCGGTGTAAGCGGGAGCCTCCAGACGTGATGAAGTCTGCGCCAATTCCTCGTCGACGGTCGTCATCTGGTTCAGACTGCGTGACTTGTGGCGCTTGCTTTGTGACCTGTGCTCGCCGTGCTGACGACGCGGCTGCTGCTGCTGCTGACGATGATGATGATGACGCTGATGCTGTACAGCCCGGGTGGCGGCGTCAGTTCGTCGACGATGACCGGCAGGGTCCATGGAGACGACGACGTCTTGGTGCAGTGACGCAGGACGCTGCGGCACCGCTGCCCCGCCCCCGGTGTGTCCTCGTCCTCGGCGTGTCTGCCACTCCAACTCGGAGTCCGGTACAGTCACCCCGCGCCCACCGCTGCCTCCGTGCGCCACGGCCACGTCAGTCAGCGAGCAGGATCTCTGTGGAGGATCGTTGGCTGACTCGGGATACTCCGTCGACGACGACGGCCACGAGTCGATGCTGTCACCGCGCGCGCTGTCCGAGAACCGTCTCGTCGACGGACTGACCGCAACCACGGCCAGTTCTTCCTCGACGCCTGGTGCTCCCGGCGCCGCCGAGTCGGACGAGGTCGGCAGGGACGACCGGCTGCTGGTCAGCAGGATGTCCGACATGCTCGGGTACTCGCCGCTGAAGCTGTCCAGGCCGCCGCCATGCAGCCGGCCAGCCGACGCCGAGCCCGCCCGGGGTGCCGCCCGCGGAGATGACTGACTGTGCAGGATGATTCCAGATACGGAGCGCCTCGACATGTCCAGGTTGAACGGAGGCGAGGTCAGTGAGTCTTCGTCCAGGCTGGCGTTCAGCCTTGCTGATGTCTACGCGCACACACTGCCTATTGTTAGCAACCGATACTAATCCATTAGTGTATGTGTACGCACGAGATTGGCAGAACAATTACAACGGTTGTTAACTTGTATGTTCCCGAATGAGAGTTGAGTCGGTACGACAGTTTTCCGTCATTTCAGCAAACTGAAAGACAGTTGAAGCAAACCGAGTATTGTAATAAAACTTCTTTGATATGTGACTTGAATCTTCCTCCGTAAACAGAGTACATTATGGTGAAAAAATGCGTAGCATTTCCGGAGATATCGAATTTTTCTTACGGGAATATTTATTATTTTTATTGTCTTATTGGCACTTGTGATTATAAGAGCAAGTATGATCACTAGACTAAATATGTACACTACCACCATTATAACCTATTAATTTGTTTCTTTGGCTTTAAAAGTGCTTCTCGACATTCTTGGTAAAATTTTTAATAAACGTTTAAGAAAACTTTTTCAAAACGTTGAGAAAATAAAAAGACGTCAAAAACGTAAAAAACGTTTATTACATCTATGTTTTTATCGTTTGCTTATAAACTGTCATAAATATCGAGTACCTGAGTGGCCCATTATAAGCCCGGCGTAGAGCATCTTTGGTGACAGCTTCAGCGTGAATCAACAACACTGCTTGGTGACGCGTAATAAAAAGGTACCAACGTTAGCTGATCTCGTAACACGCCCCATTATATGACTTATGACTTGTAGGCTTATAAAGCGCCCTTCAGTAGCTTATGCCGCCTATAACGCTATAAAGTTGTTCTCGTATGCATTACATTACAGTGTTACACTACAGCCAACATTACCTGTACGCTGTAAGGCGGAGGGGGCGGCAGGACGCTGACTGACAGATCGTGCTGCTGGTGGTGTGACGTTGACAGCGAGGTCGACGACGTCGCCCGCTCGTCAATGGACGTGTATCTCGGTGGCGGCTCACGCACCAGGGCCTCGACCGGGATGTCGACCGGCAGACCGCAGCCTGACTGCTGTAGGGCCCTCACGTCGGCGACCGCCTGCTGGCGAGACCGCGACGACGTCGGCTTGGGCGCCAGAAGACGACGACGACAGAACAGGAAGACGACGAGTGCCGCGATCAGAACGAACAGGGTCGCCAGACAAGCGACCACGATTCCTATCATAGCTCCCGACGACATCGTGGCTCTGGATGACGAGTCTGCAGCGCAGAAACGAACCAACATGCGTAATGTAACGCCCCGTCTCTATATTACGGAGAATTTACGCCTATGTATCTGGCACGAAAACCTTCTTTAATGTGTACCAACGACTATAATATGCAACACAGAAAATCATTCTAACTAAATGACCTTACGTTGACTAAAACGGGAATGAAAATGAACGAACACATGATTCTAATCTGGGCGCAGTTAGTCGGGCATGCAGTGTCGGCATATAGCGTGTTCAGTGGTCGGAGAGCGAGTTATGATTGATCTGAATTAGTTCTTTAAAGGTGCGTGCAGAGTGAAAGAAATCGACTGAACTGAGCTGAAATCTTAATTGACTTCAATTCATTTATGTCGCTCTGTACGCGCCTTACAGCGGCGTCGATGAAGATGGTTGCAAGCACGATGCGTATGTTAGCAGCACTTAAGCGCATAGGCCTACTCAAAATATGTCTGAATCTGACGGTAGGCCTATGTCAGCGGTGACACGGCCGTGCGCTCGTGACAAGTACACAGGTGCACGTTAAAATCTGCGAAATGCATTGTTTTGAGAACGAAGCAGCATATATCGGTCAACGTACTACACTGTAATTCGTCACAGAGCGCGCACCTTGCATGACGTCACAGTCACGTGACCTGCATAGGCCTACATTGTTGCTATGATGATCGCTGATTCGTGACGCAAAGCAATAGCCGTACAGAATGCTCGATCACCATCAGTTATACTGTACGGGTATGCATATAGGCCTAATACCCAATAGGCGTCGACCGTGTGTGCAGCATACGAATGCGTGAATGCGATCGCACGAATACTGTGTATAGGTATATGCGCGTCACGACCTCGGACATGTAATAGTAGGCCTAAGCGATTCGTCATAAAACTTACAAATAGTTCCAAACAACCTCTATGGCGCCTTGTGTAAAAATTATTAAAGTCGCCCAGCACAAAGTCTATACTATAGGAGTCGTATGTCACGGACAGTGAAGAAAATTAACGACGAAGACGGAAGTATCTGGATAGTTTGTGTGCATCGTGAAAGAACAACGTGATTCCAACACAGCTCATCGGGTCTTTGGGAGACAGAGTGCTTAGGCATTGCATGGTCGCCAACGTCGTCAACGATAGCACGGCGCCATAACAAAAACAACAGATTTAAAGAGTTTTAGTTTACAATTTTTTCGAATCGACGTTAGAAGGAAATCCCCTTAATCAGCAACACGAAATTTTGTCACAAAAAACTACAGTCTTTCTGGCAGCCCGCAGTGAAAATTTTGTGATCCCAAGATTTTTGCGTCGTTTTGACATAATATAGCAATGTGACGGACAGACAAATTAACGGACGAACGCCTTTACGATGGCTAAGACACGCGTAGCACTGCGTGCTGTCGCGCGTAAAAAAACGTTAACCTACGTTAGCCAAACGGTGCAACGCACGTTTGAACGAAACGGCATTCTACATTGAGTAAAGATCCATAACTATAGCAAGATAATTAACTTCGATGATCTGATATGGACTCAATGAATTCGCTGATCTGCACCTAAATCGACGGCTGCCCATTATGCTAATTTATGCACTGTACAAACCAAGCGAAACGATGTGATCTGTGCGCTATGAATAATTTGAATACAAATGAGTGACTATTTCTAATGCGTTGCTGCATAGTCCGCCTACTTACCAATACGTCATCATTCAAGTGCACAAAATAATTAACTCGAATGAAACAACTAAAGGTGCCCAGTGCCGACACGTATGCGGCCATCCATCCGTACATGCCTACTGAACTGCGTCCAGTGTGCAGTGGACTAAACCCGCCGCCGGCGAGCAAATCGAAATTCACTGGCTAAACAAGTAAAAGTTTCTACTTGCCATTAGTTTTAGACTTAGTTTTGTACCTGTTTCCGTCCAATGCAACGTACGCAACGCAAAACAAACATCGCTTCTATCCTCGCGTGTTGGCCGTTGCGTCTACTTGGTCCGCTGCTTCCGTTGCGTACTTTTTTACGTCGTCGTCGACTGCGGCAAAAAATTACGCAACGGCCTTTGCGTTGCGTTGAATGAAAACCACCATGCTTTAGACTTAGTCTCTAGATTGCGCTCTGGTTTAGTGCACTGATCGAACGAGTGAATATTATGACCGACTCTGACTGGCGTACCGGTGTCGTGAAAAATTTGTCGCACCTGGAAAATTCTTCCCACCTCCATATTGTCATAATGTAACTAACGCTAACGCTAACGCTAACGCTAACCCTAAATTTAACCCTAGCTTTAATTTTAACCCTAACCCGTACTGCTGCGTGTGGGAATAATTTTCCGGTGCGACAAATTTTCCACTACACCGGCCTGAGCGGGTCGGTATAAAACACGACGGCAGACGGACAAAACGACGGCAAACCGTCGCTCGTAAAAAACAACGGGTTGAGCCTGAAGACGGGTTGTTGTGACCGTCAGACGACGAGACCATTTTATTTGACATATTTCACATTTTTTATTTAAAATGTTCATTTAATACGAACCTGATCTGCGGGAATAAGCGTTCTCGCCGCCCGGAACTTGGCAGCGACGCGGGTCCTCGTCGCTACAGTCCGGCAAACAGTTGCAGTGACCGTCGCAGTAGAAACGCCACTTGATGCAATGGCCACTCGTCGGACACACGTAATAAGAACCACCGCACTCTATACACACGGCGGCCGCACGCAAGCAAACATTGTATACCACACACTCCCTAAAGCCAAACATTTGAGTGTAATTTATGGTGGCAGATAGGTTATGGTATGATAAATCATGATTTGCACTGGAAAACTGACAAGCAAGCTGCCAGTTTAATTTAGCACATAAACTAAAAAGGAACTAAAAAATAATGTTTTAAATGAAAATGAAACGAGAAAAAACGAAATTCAAGTACTGTTATGCAAAAAACCATAAACAAATCTAGAAATAAACGGTTGTGGGAAAGACCAGAGGCATAGGATGAAAAACTAAAAAGAAAGAAAATAACAACAACAGAAACTGGGAAAAACTGAAACGAAAAAAACCGCACCTAAGTCCAGATATCGGTAAAATCAGTGTGTTAATTAGCCTGTTTGTAGTGTTTCACATCTCAGTATTCTGTCGAAAATTATGGAGAATACCCACGACTTTAGGTGTAGTTAACTGCGCTTTTACGAATTGCACTATAGAACGTCCAACAAACTTTTTTGTCATTTAACGTGCTCACACCTTTTGTCCGAATGTTACGCCTCTTGCCGGAGGCCAATTTGACGCGCGTCCATCTGGCACTTAAACGAATAGATTGCAGTCACCAATCTGACGCAAAGCTTTTGTTTGTCGTTTAAGCTTATGTGTTAATTACTGTCTAGGTAAATCACACACAACCAGCGACTTTGCCATTATACGCGTAACATTCGCTGTTTCGCAGTGGTTTCTGGTTTCCATTTTATGCAGATTAGTGAGTAAAACTTTTCTGATCTGCATGTGACTAAGCCACTAATGGTACATAGGCCTATTGAGCGCGAAGGGTACGTATGACTGAAAACCGCAAGACATCGCAGAACATTTTGAATAACTACCAAATAGTGCTGAAAACAATAAAACTATAGGTTTTCTTTAATTTTAAAGCATTATAGCGTTTATGTGGCGATACTAATAATAATCTTTAATCGCAATAAGATGCAGCATACAGTAAAAAAATACAATACAATGCAGAAGCTAATTACTAAAAAAAACCGCAGGACACATACCGGTCCGGTAAATGTATTGATTGTAAGCTTAGCCAGTACAGAATTTGGAAACGGGAGTAGCGTGAATGAATGTGCAAAAACTGACAACATGAGTGATGTACATTGTAAATTTAAGCGTCTTGGCGCACGTCTGACGTACGGCGTACGCACCCTTGGCGTCCAAGTAGCCTATGTGGCCTGCGTCTCAGCGTCAACGTGTGGCATTTTGTCCCTGTTTTTAGGTAAGTTATCTGGTGGGGTGCTGATTTTGTCATTTTTGCATTGTTTAGCGACGTTTATTTAAATTTACTAAACTATTAAAAGGTTAACTCTTGATTTCACGTCTAAAGAATTGGTAAGAATTGAAAGAAGTGGTAAATGAGTGCACCTTACATAATTCTGTCGTCTTGGCCATCTTTGTGCCCAAAATTATTAAAGTTGATGGAAATTTGACGAAGTTCTGACAAAAACAATTTTGACTTTTTTTCTGAGACACGGTGTATATAAAAGGGTGATATTATTTAACAGCACATTGACAGTTAGGCGATGTAATGGTGAGTGATATCACCTGTTTATGATTTTTGCTGTTTTCGATGTGTCACTCATTGTATGTCGCCGTTAATAAGTGTATAAACTGATGTTTTGTACATTTATTATCTGTCCCACTGCTATACCATAGCACGGGACAGATTATAAAATCACTTGCGTCTGTCTGTCATTCTGTCAGTCTGTCCGCAAACACTCCTACAGCCGCAATTTTGATTCGATTTTGATGAAATTTTGCACAGTGATTCGGGGCCCGAAAAGTAAGATCGAGTTTGTTGGGAGAAAAATCTGATAACTCCTTTCCCTTTTTACCCCAATTTTTACAAATTTGCATTACGGCCTATGGGGACTTCAAAGCGGTATAACTCGGTCCACGTAAAAGATAATTGCGTGCTGTGTTTACCTATACTTTCCTATTTTCAGGGTCGGGCAATCTAACGGTGTCATTTAAATGTACCCCCTAACGACTCCTGTTGCCATAGCAACCATTCAAAAGTTGCAAAATTTTGCATTACAGCCAATGGAGATTTCAAAGCGGTATAACTCGGTCCCGTAAAAGATAATTGCGCGCCGTTTGCACCTACTCCCTATTTTCGGGCCCAGGCTATCCGATGGTATTATTTAAACTTCTTCCCTGCCGACCCCTGTTGCCATGGCGACGAATTTTGTGACAAAATTGACTACAACTTGGCCCCCGTGAGAGATAATTGAGCCCCGTTTGCACCTAACCCCCCTATACGCAGCTGCTGGGCTATATAGCGTGGCAATGGGACAGATACAGTACCTCGTTCCACAGAACGTATTTCTAGTTATAATAACAGCTTACACGGTTTACCTGCTAGTACAACAGGAAGGCGAGAACCAAGCAGCAATGGAGTTAAGAGCACCAAACGGCTGATCATTTCATTTTCTGCTCGTCTCAACCCCGGCACGTCGTCCGGCTTTTGAATCACATCGCACAGCTTAGGCCTATAATCGTTATTAGATCGGAAGAAAATGTCAGATTATATCCCCGTCAACACACTGAGGCCGAACTAGCTATCGACAAAAAGGCGGCCCTACTGCTGAGACTACCTGGCGCAGGTCTACCTGCGCAATGGTGGGCGCACGCTCACCTGTTAGTGTTGCTGCAATTGCTAGCGGCTTTCGCTTGCTCTGCTGCACCTGTATTGGCCTACCTGCATTGCTGAGCCAACTGGGCCTATGGTGTGTCTCAAGCTACTGCTCAGTGGCCGGTGTCACGAAATACTATCGCCATCCCCCCGAAATCGATCGCCCCCGGCGGTTTTCGCGACGTCGAAAAGTTTGTCCTCCGTCATAAAATTCGCCAAACACGCCGTTTAATCTATAGGCCTACTAACACGAAATGTCGAAATGTTTTATCCTCGCCAATAGACCTACGGTACAACTTTTTTACAAAAGCATATTTAGCCTACTGACACCACCAATGCCCATTAAAAATCGTCAGATATCGAAACCAAATCGTTAAAAACAACACACAAGTACACTACAGAAAAAGAAAAACAAAAAATCTAAGTAATTTAATAAAACTAAAATTGCCCCAGCCATAAGGAATAATTATTGAATACGGTCAATTAATTGTCTATATAGGCCTAATCAGAGCCGGTGAACCGTGGAAGGGCTCCGTACCCCCAGGTTGGGGGTTCTCATGTATCTCATGGGCCTCATGCTACGTATAAAACAAATTTCTAACTTTTTCAAAAAATATTCAAAATATGAAATAAGTAAACATGTGAAAATTTTACTGAAAATAGATTCATTCTAATGAATGCCAAATCTGTAATATTACTTGGATTTTAGTGCTTGTTCATTAAATTGTTTGCCTTACCATAACTTTATAACAGTTAGCCTATAGGCCTACTGCACCCCTAGTGAGTGCCATCCATCTCCGTATGTTATCCAGTCATACCGTAAAAAGTTGTTAAACACAGTTGTATATACCGTAATGTTAATTGTTGTTTTTAAACTTGTTACGTAGAAAACTTATGGTTAATTCAATAAACATGTGTTAATATGGTGTTCTGTTATCTAATGTACGAGATCTATTGCAGCTAACTAACTGCACCTGCAAACCACAGCTTCTCTTGGGTACCCAACCTAACAATGACTGAGAGGAAAAGTCTGCCAGGTAGGATAAAACTGAAAGCAGCATTAACAGTAATGAACTGAGACTTCCCATTTACGTTATGGTTTCATGTAGTTACGGTACCGTAAAATTTGAATTGAACCTGGGTCCCAAACAAATGCCAGGGGTCAAGGCAACTTGGACTGATAGAAGACAGGTCCCATCCAAATGGCAGATCCCGGATACAGCCTAGGGGTTAAGGAAAATTTACCTCGAAGTTTTATTGGATGTACTCCATTTTTTCTTGACTTTAGTAAATGGAGGAATAACGAAAAATTAATAACAATTAACACACAGCAAAATATTGCATGTGCAGTCATATAGGGATGTGACAAAGCCAAAAAAATATTCACATTCGTCGAATGGGAATATTAACTTGACTATTCATCGAACAACGAATGCGAATACTTATTCAGCCTCGAGAAAACTTCACTATACCAGTATATAAATAGAGCAAAACATCCAATGTAGTTGTTCACAGTGCAGTCAGATAAAATCACTATCTGAGGCAAAGGTCAAATGAAATATCCAAAATGTTGAGTGTTTTCCTCAGTCAATATCCCCTGTCTAAAGTTCAATAAAGTTTAATAAAAATGAAATAATCGCACTCAGCAGAAACGCTCCCAACTTCTTGACGAATATCGAATACCCGAAAAGTGGTCAACATTCTCATGTTATCGAATGTGAATACAAAGTTTGTTACACCCCTACAGTCAAGAGGAAACAATTACTCAGAAGCTGCAATTTTATTGAACTGGCAGCACTGACAGGTGACAAACAGAACACATCAATTCAGTCATTCTGTCATTCTTCTAGTCTGCAAGTGCAAACGTCTTGCCGATTTCATTAACGGTATGACTTCTGATAGCGAGCGCGAGGCCCCGGGCCACCAAACTTCTTGGGTTCACAGCGCCGTGGGTCAGCGACGAGCAATGTTCTGTCGTAAGCGATGAGCAGATCTTTGATCTCCTTCTTTGACGCCTCATCCACATCTGCACCAACAACAGCAACAGTAATGGCATCCGGAGCAGGACATTTGGACATGGGATGTTTGGGTGTCAAGCCATGACACCACCATTACTAGGGTCCAAAAATTATGCCCGAGATTCAGAGGCAGGCGTAAATTACCCGACCATTTACTCAGAAAACAATGGTCTGCTTTGTCAACTGACGACAAAGCATTTGCTGACGATGACTACTAAGTGCTGCGGGAAGTTATCTCAGAGCCAATAAAAATTGTGCTTGCCCACCTACTTACAACTACAATTATAACTCCAACAATATGCAAATTAACAATTTCAACAACTTGACGATGCCCAAACGCCGTCAACTACATGTCCCACCCCAGCATCTGCAGCATACAAACGCTGCAGCTATAGCTGCAACACTGACGTAATGTGAGAGGTTTTCAGCTCGCTGAGGTGGGCTCTTGGTATAAGTCACAACAAAGTTATATCAACTTTTCTCTTCCAACCCAGAATTTCCATAATTATCGACAGCAGCTGAACAGTGCCCTACAGTGCCCCATGTCCCACTGACCAGCGCTCACCAGACCCCAAGCTCAATTTAGAAAAAAGCCACAAAAAAACAAGAAAAGATAAAGAAATGGACTGGGAGAAAAACTGGCAGGAAGGAAAAGATTGTTCCAGTACCTCAATGCCCCAGTTCTGCTTAGTCTACTGCTCCTGCTAGTAAATTGCAGGGTTCAAACGCTGAAAATCGAAAGGGTTTTAAAAAAAACCACCAAAATAATCCACCAGTAATGAAATATTTTCTGACATCAAAAGATTTAAGCCCAGAGTATAATACAACTTTATACAGATAAGCAACTAACAATAATGAGTACCGGGTACTAAAATTTCAATTAAACAGTAGCCAGAGCACAAAATGATACGATATTTTTAAAATATCGCAATATCGGCATCGATATTTTAAAAATGATAGATATGTAAATCTTATACAAGCACAAAAACAAGACGTGAACGATCAGCAAGACAGTTTGCTTTACGTAGATACCAAAAATGTGTCAGTGAACTTAATAATTAACTACGACTGTTGTCAACGTCGTTAAATTGCGACACATTTCAGTTTGCTTCAGTTAGTTTGTCATTTTCTCTGTTTATTCTCATTATTTTGGTAATGCAGTAATAAAAATATAAACTTGTGGCGTAAAATATCACAATATATCGAAAATATCGTGATATATAAAAGATATTGCAATATATCGAAACATTCGATATTTTTTTGACGATACGATATGACATATCGATATCGAAAACGATACATCGATATTTTTGAATCATCAATAATTATTACTACTCGTCCAAAAAATCCACAAGGTTGGTCTTCAAGAAACTGTTTTTAAACAATGGGCGACTTCACTTTTTGACTTAGACTTTCGCTGAGCCTAAACTTCAGTCTAAGTACCTACTTAAGTCAAAAAGTGAAGTGATTTCGCTGAGACTTTCGCTGAGCCTAAAGTACCTACTTAGACCAAAGTTTGGACTCAGCAAAAAGTCTCAGCGATTCACTGAGTCCAAAAGTACCTACTTAGACCAAAGTTGAGCCGAACTAACCTGGCTAAAGTCGGTTCGATTTGCATGGAAGAGATAGCTTTTGCCCTTAGGGCTTAACTTTCGCTGAGCCTGAATCCACTTCAACTTTTGACTTTAGCTGAGAGAAAACATGGCGACCATTCACAGTCCTATGCGTACCGATAGTTTAGTAAATTAAAGCAGTCTGGTACCAAAAATAAATGCCGTAATAAATATGCAATGACGTCAGATGTTACGTAATTACATTTGTGTGCGCGGCGCAACTAAATAAGCAAGTCCAAGCGTAAATGGTTGATTAATTTCCTGTTAGGCTTACGTGTTTTTCCGCCATTTTTAATCATTTTGGTCTAAGTCAGTAGACTTAGACCAAAGTTTAGTTGAACTGTGGTCTAAGTACAGACTTCAGCGTTCAGCTTTAGCTTTCACTCAGCGAAAAGGCTCAGCGAAAGTCTAAGTCAAAAAGTGAAGTCGCCCAATGGCTACTATTTTCGACATTACACACTGCAACAGCCAGATATAGTTACAACTGCTTTCTGCACATGCTCCATTTAGTCGCCAAAACTTCTGTGTTAATCTGAAGCCTAATGCAAATTGCTTTCAGCTGGACTCAAATCAGGATCAGTGAATGGCATCATGCTACAGTGCTCTACAAAAAGTTGTACCTTATAGTTGGCCATGCCCCATCCCACCAACACAAGACTGTGTGATGTTACACAGAAATATTATCAATGCCACTATCATAAATAACAGAAGCATTAACCTTTTCACATGGTGTTTTATAAAAAAGGAACCCCTTTTTGTTTTTCTCATAATTCACTCAAATGACGATCAACTTAAACAAAATTTTTAACAGTTGTAGCTGAAAAAATACTAATTCAAAATATTTAAACTAAATATGGCAGTTGATTAAATATTCTTTGCTAGTCGTGATGTAATGCTGACGTCATAATGTGTCGTGAGTACAAGCTTGCTTGTCTCAACTAGTGCTGTCAGTTGCCACCCTGCTTCGATGGTGAACTTATCTGGTTTGCTAATGAAAAGTGTTTATCGTGTCAGCACTGAGCAACATGGCGACATGTAATCAGGTGTCTCGCAATCCAACAACGCAACCATTTTACAAGCTCAGTGTGCTAGTGCACTGTCTTGCTCGAACACATGAAAGTCCAACTATCCCCACAGACACGTAAATGCGATCGCTTTGCACGTTTTTTGTGGTTGCAACTGTAAAACTTCAAAAATTTGTCATCAACAAACCAGATTTTTCACCATCGGAGCAGGGTAGCAACTGACAGCACCAGTTGAGACCAGCTGCAGGCTTGTACCTGTGACATATTATGACGTCAGTGTTACATCATGCCTAGCAAAGAATATTTAATCAACTGCCATATTTTTAAAAATATTTTGAATCAGTATTTCTTCTGCTACAACTGGTGAAAATTTCATGTAAATTGATCATCATTTGAGAAAATTATAAAAGAAAGAAAAAGGTGTCCCTTTTTTATGAAACACCGTGTATAGGTTACAAACTGTACTCGGCCACTGAGTAGATCAGTTAATTTTTATTACACCACATTATATACTTACATTTCTGATAGTAAGCAACAAGTGCTTTGGAAATTGCTTGTCGAATCGCTGCAGCACAAAATGACAACCAGAAAGATCAATACTGGTAATACCACAGAATGTAAATATTAATACAAATACAACTCTTTGCTAAAACTGGCTAGAAAAAATAAAAGAATACTTCAGAGATGCTACCGAAAACGTTCTGGAGAATAAGTGCATAATTTATTACACGTAGAAAAATGCACTTTTAGACAAAGCACCATGATCCATGTAAGTTACATCACCCCATAATCAATATTTCACTATTCACTACAAAGATAATCTGAGTTCAATTATTTAAAATGCTATGCCATATCACACAAGTTTCTAGAGTAGAGAAAAAGGCACAAAAACAGTTTAAAGGCTGTCTACAATATACTAGATGTCGACACCATAATTCACTGAATCCAAATGAGAAACAGATTGAGATGTGGTGGGATATTTGGTGATAGTGCTACTTCAAATTTTCTCCTGATTCCGACAGTGAAAAAAATTTAAAAATCGGTTAACATTTGATAAAGTTATTAGTGTATAAAAATTTTGTGCCTTTTTTGGCACCCACCCTGAACACTGAGTTAAAATACAAGAAAGCCCGGCTGTCACTAAAGAAAATGCGCTACAGCTAGCCTATAGGCCTACAGTTCCTGTTGCAGTACTGACCTTCAAGGTCATTCAAGGTCGATGATTTTCATCTTATCTGAAAAAGCGTATGCCACTTCTTATTAGTGATTAACAGTATTTGGCCCTATCTCTCAAAAACCATCTGCACCTTTATGGGTTGGATTCAACTATGTTGCAGCTACGCATGAGACAACGTCACAAAAAACTGCACTACACCACATTACGCATAATGCCGATAACTGAAAATAATTCAATATGTCAAAACCACTTCATTCTAAATTTCTATCTTCCGAAACAGCTTTATTACGATATTTGATAAGCCCGTCAAATCATGCCTATAAGCAAGGTTCCTATGTCCTCAGGGACCAAGTCAAGGTCCTCAATGTTGCTGAAAACTGGAACTTTTCATGCTACTGCAGTGTACTGTACCTACACACAGTCTTAAAGTTCCAATCTGCTATTGTTTCTGAGATATCAGCGTACGAAAAAAATTAACTTATAATCAGTGGGTCATGGCCGGGAGGGGAGGGGGGTTAGGCTGTTGAAAAACTGTCAGAAATTCTTCTTCTTGTCAGAAAATTTTCAAAACCCCAACTTCAGGAAAATTTAGGGGTAAAATTGAAATTGCAAGCATTCAAAATCTCTACTGTCGGAAATTTGCAGACATCCTAGGAATTCTCTCGGAAATTTGCTGTGCCTGTCTGAAAATTGCGAATGTTGGTCCCACCCTCTTTTTTAAACCTACGATGCCACGGACTATAATCAGTCACCCACCAGCATCAAGTCAACCACACAATTAGCTCAATTTGTCACCAGCAGAACAGAAGAAATTTGCCAAAATGTAGGTTCCAGCTAAAGCTGGTTGCTCTGTGTAAACCACACACAACCAGGAGCTAGCAAGCAACATACCATAGATCTGTGACACACGACCTCCGCCCTTGACTCGAACACGGATGTCTACGCCAGCAAACCTCTCCTTGCCCAACAACAGTAAAGGTTCCTGAATCTGTTATAAACATCAAAATCATACTGATTATTAGTTACAAAGTAAAAATGTGGACATGAGACAACAAGTAGCTATCCAACAGTACCAACACCCGTTTCAGTGTGTTTTATTTCGTTAACAACACAACCTAGAAGTACTATATAATCCAGCTTCACAAGTGTTAAAACAACCAGATATAACTGGAAGAAAGATGTGTAAAGAAATGTTTTAGAAGAAAACACAAGATCTTACTTTGAATCTCAGCATCTCTGGCTCCACGAGGTCGAGCGGTCGTCCATTAACTTTAACCAAACCAGTGCCCCTCTTGCAATGTGCTACAGCCGTCGCAGTTTTCTGTACAGTGCCAATTGCCAACATAGACATATAGCCATAATATATTTCCTGCATTAGCCAGTTATCATGCCACACTAAGTATTGTGTAACCAAACTAGTATTCTTCAAAATGCTGCTGTAATTTGAATATTACAATGCACAGTTTATGGTGGATATCATGAAATACTGTACCAGCATCAAATTTTTGATCAGATCAGATAGCTATCCCTACCCGCCAAAACTAACATGACCATAATCCTAGCCCTCATCTTCAGTACGTAATCTGGGGCTACATTTTCGAAACATTCCTAAGATGTTCCAAAGATCTTCCTGTGTCAGATGATTTAGAAATAATAAAGAAGTTTTCATTTCCAAATTGTCAATGGCTTTCTTTGCATTTCCAAAGAACTTCTTTTCTTATCTGTGCAAACTAGTTCAACCAATCAGATGCACTTACAAAGACCATGTAAGATAAACAATCCAGTTTCAAAACTTTCTTTGGAAACATTCTTTAGAAATCTTCTTATCTGGGCAATGAGTGAGTGAGTGAGTAAGTCATTTCAGTGACGGCTTTTAAAGGCAAAATTGCAAATACAAATAATAACAGAACAAAAAGTTGCTACATGAAACACAAAAAAACGACCTAAACCTAAAATTGCAAGAACTGCCGATTATAACTGTGCATAACAGTAACAGCAGTTCTAATAATCTTCCCTGTTATCCTCCAGACAGTTACTAATCTCAGAATGCTGTTTATTGCAGGGCAGGGGAGACTCATCTGGGCATGTCGATGGAAAACACAATTTACACACCGCTTCATTGTTTAAGTTGACAAAGCACCAATTTGCTTTACTTACTCATTGCTAATGTAACTGCAATAATATATGACGTCACATACTACATCTAAACTAAGTCTCAACAATGCACATATTTTTAAAATTTCATTATTATTATGCAGCTTTCCTTACTTCTTCTTAATTCCATTATGTACAGACCCTCTTGCGAGTAATGTCGTACTGTCCATAAGAGTAATGTCTATAAGATAAGGTTACTGCTTTCCTACATACTGCGTCAATAAGAAAGACAGAGTTGTAGGTCACCTACTGTCTTCTGTGTAAAGTAAAAATCTTATAGATACATTGAGAGAAGGTGCTACCTCCTACCCCAACAACAACCCACTTAGCAATCCCAGCAACCAGCAACCAGTAACGTAGATAAATAGGGCTAGACGAAAATCACGAATTCACGGAATTCACGAAAACCGTGAATTTTGGCGCTTGCCATGAATTTTAGCGTTTGACTTTCAGGAACAGTTTTAGTAACTACAACGGCTGCAAATGATTATCATAATTACTCACAAGAGGGTCTGTACATAATGGAATTAAGAAGAAGTAAGGAAAGCTGCATAATAATAATAATGCCGTGAATTTTTACACGAACTGCACTTTTGTGTCAAAATTCGTAAAATTTGATTGTTAAACATTGAAAGTTGACCCTTATATGACCTCGTTGATCATTATGATAATCATTTGTAGCTGTTGTAGTTACTAAAACTGTTCCTGAAAGTTACTACAAGAATGATTAATGTTAGTCATTTTGTGAGACGACGATACATGACTGATTGTTGACTAGGCAGAGAACAAAAATGTTTGTCAATGAGACGTTTTTTAACACCATATATGAC
>Ga0209367_1001130_pt1 | contig 31503 bp, 18 predicted proteins | sample WorMetLIZISLAND2_FD_187412 | JGI IMG/M metagenome (GOLD analysis project Ga0209367, IMG submission 187412) | Marine gutless worms symbiont microbial communities from Max Planck institute for Marine Microbiology, Germany - Olavius geniculatus... ...
CTATCTCAATTGATTTCGACGCAATTCGCGGACGCACGACGACATTAGTTATCAAAGTGTATTTATCGGCAAGCGGCGTCGTGAAAGTTGAAAAGATCGAGTAAAAGAAGTTGCAATTTCTTGACAGACAGTTGTAAATTTTCGAAGGATGAGATTATCGGTGCTCAACAAAATGAGAACGTTTAGCCCAAAATTTTGCACTTTGGATGAACGTTTTCCGACAAAATGAATTTCAGATAGGCTGAAATTGGGGTGGGGGCATGTCTCTTCTGTCCCCTGTCACAACGCCATCACTGTCAGTTGTTGTTCAATGTTGATGTTGGCCTACTCCACTCATGGTACTCCACTCAAGCTGAACACCTGCGGAACTGAGTGCGGCGCAAGCGTCATATACAGCCTCGCATTGGCCACACTGTCAGTGCATTCATCGATTAATCGTAAAACGCAGACCTGTGTTAACATATAGGCCTGGGCCTACCAAGTGAAAATTAATCAGTTGTACTTGACAATTGCGATTACGGCGCAGGGCCAAACTTTCGCCCCCTAACATAACAGTACATCCACATAATTATAAGAAAATTTGAACCCCACCCACACTTTATACAGTTATACACGGTCTCTTATTACTTTTCAACTGTTAGATTTCAAGTCATTTACATACCGTTAGCGTGTTTAAGCTTGGAAAACGTGTTGCTATTGTTTTGCGTTTTTCATGTTTTAAAGTTCTCGAACACTAACGTGTTGTGTCTGTTGTACTATAAATTACAGTGTTGAAATAAACTGTATATCATTGAAAGTTACTTGACAATCGCAATTGTCGGAAGTGATTAAGAAGAGAAATGTGGGCTTAATCACCTGTACCTATAACAATCGTTAAACTTCAGACAAAATAGGCTTACATCAGTTTATGGAGAAACAACAGTCAGTGGCGTAGCCAAAGAGAAAGGAAAAAGGGCACTTAGCCCAGCCCCGCTCCAATCCCCCCCGACAAAACATAACGACACGTTTAAACTGCACCAAATGTGCCAGTCTTGTCAGTTGATTCTGAGGAAAATAAAATTAAAATTGGTGCCAACAAATCTCATATTTTGAAGCTACAGTGCACCAAATCTGATTTCGGCTGGGGCTTCCCATACACTGGCTGGATTTTAGGGATCCTGCTTCTAAGGGGAGGAAAAAATGGGAAAAAAAGCAAAAGAGAAAGGAAAAGATAAGCAGAAAAGAAAAAAAGGTGAAAAGGAAGGAAAGAGGAAAGGAAGCGAGCCCCCCAATTCACATTTCTGTCTACTTCACTGACAACAGTCCGTCACACTGTGGCTATCAGCTGGCAGGGCCCGCCGTTCATTCGCAATCCAGCCAGCTGTGGAGAACGATCTTTCTGACCAAGTACTAACTGCTGGAATACCAAGCAGACCTCAAACAATTTGTCCCAGTTTCGTCCAGTGTTGTAACTTTTTGCAGAACGCAGGCAGGCCCCCTCAAAATTTTAGCTGTTGTTTTTGCCCCGCATTCGGAGAACCCCACCACACAATTGAAACTTCTTGTTCCTCCCCACTAGTTTTTCTAACGCACGACGCCATGCTTGCTTAGTACAGCCAGTTTTTTCGGACTCCGACGCCAATTTGTTGCTCTGTCAACAACAACGAGGCGCTGAAAGTTTCTGTGCTGCGTCTTTCAGCGCTGGACAACACGGAGACGTACAGGCAAACAAACAAGCAGCCAGACATAGGCCTACAGTCGGCTTCTTTCTCTCTTTCTCTCTCCCTGTGTGTCTGTGTGTGTTGCTGGTTTGACTTCTGGTTTCAATCGACCTGGTACCGAGCTATGTTGCCGACATCACGCAAGTTCTATGTCCATATGTCGGCACACTTCGCAGTTCGCACATCTGCTGTCTGTCCCAACATCACGCTGGTCTACTGCTGAAGACAAACTAAGGACTAGCAGCTTTTTGTCCTGCGACGACTTGGGTAATGGTTCTGCTACCGCCAGCGGACCTAATAGAGATAAACTTTGGCTGACATTCTAGTAACCATTACGAAACAACGACACGCAGCTAACACCAAATGCTACACTTATTATATACTAGGTCTATTAACTTCAAATAACAATAAGCAATCCAATATGATTTCAACAAAACGTTCTTCCATCAAAACCAAGACCGAGGCTTTTTAAGACCAAGACTTTTCATGCATGTCAAATGTTTCAACGTATTAATGTCAGTCATTGATTAAGAATTTTCGTCAAAGAATTTGGCTATGATAAGATGTGACAAAGTAGGCCTATGCAATGCATGCTACTCGATGTTGATCGACGTTAACCAAAATAACGTAGGCCTTAGGATTATTATTTGAATCCGTAACTAATTAACTGTTGTCAAAATATTTAATCGTCAGACAAACAGTTTTCAAATTCTCGACGCTTTTTGTCAAGACCAAAACCAATACATATAGACTTTATTTTGTGTGCTCCAGACGCTTCGAGACGACGAAAACTACAAACTTGAGAATTACATCATTTGATCACTTGAGCAACAGGATTACTGGGGGAGGGAATGGGAGTGGACAGGGCACCGCGCTTACATAAACTACAAAACTACCTCACTCATGTCCTACTCCGTCACATGCCCGACATCACAGTTTGTCCCCAGTTGGCTGTGTCATCGTGCAGTTTCATCTACTCGCTAGCAGGGTCTATAAAGCTTCTAGGAGGGTCTTCTTCGTCAACAGACAGACCCCAGGCAGGTGCGTTCTGGCTAGCAGCCCTAGGCCACGTGCTCACCTAGACCCGAACTCCGTCACTTCGATTTGCTGGACAGCAAGTCGTAGGCTACAGCAAGTTAAGTGGTTCAGTTCTTTATAGGAAACCCATATCGGAGCTACGGAGCGTCACCTGCCATATGGGGTCACACAGTGTTACCTGCCACCCGACACAAGTAAACGTGCCCCGCCAAAAATCCAGTCAGACAGGCCGATACTCGGCTTCTGCGAAGGGACGGAAGACTGCGTTGATTTTCGTGTTCGTGGTCAGCCTATATACTGAGAAGGTTTACCTGTCAGCAGACAGGCACCCATCCATGTACTAACCACTTTATGGCAAACTGACCGGGAGTCGAACCATCGACCTCACGATCGCAAGTCCAACATGTTAACCGTCACACTACCAAGCTGCATGTGCTGTCACGATGTTGCGGATTTGCCTCCTATGAACTTTCGCTTTGTTCTGGACTTGTAGGACAGCTTGTTGTATAACAAACCCGCAACAAATCGAAATAATTGGAGTTTAGGCATTGCGGCGCGTATTTCTCGGCCACAGTGGAACCCACCGGCGCAGTAGAGTCGATGCACGAGATTGCAAGCCTACGTGAGTGCGCGCGGAACCAGTAGCAGTAGAGTAGGGTAGCCTAGACACGCGTGACGTGACGTGAGACGTGAGACGAGATGAGAATGATGCGCCAGCTGTAACCAAACAGCAGCAGCAGCAGCAGCTGTTGTTTGACGGTTGAGCGAGACGGGAAGTCAGCAAGCAGCGTCAGCAGCGTCAGCGGAAGCTTGATGGCGGAGTATGTGGTGGTACTGGACGGAGGCCGACCGTGGGGAGTCCGTCTGCAGACTGATACGCTGCCGCTGCCGACGTCCAACAACTTATCACAGAGCGGCCAGAGTGAGCAGCAGCAGCAGCAGCAGCGCGTTACTGTAGCCAAGGTAAAAGACTTTTTCTTCATCATCTTCATCGTCATCAATTCATCATCATTGTCACGTTTGTTGTCAACATAGTTCTTCGATTCATAAGTATCGTGATAGAGTTTTCAAAATCATCGAGTTGTAGCCCCTGTTATGCGAGTTTCGATTACTGGTACTCGGTGTTCGATGCGTCGTCGCTGTCGTCGGGTTGCGAAACTAGACGATTTATCATCAATCAATCAATTATTTATTTGTCATAAAACATATTACATGTGACATATATTGCTATTTGGCATAACACTGATCAGGATCAAACAAGCTACACCTTTTACTGAAGTCCAAATAGGTCGTCGGTGATTTAAAAAGGTCGATATCTCAAAGAAAGGTCCGTCGTTTTCTGGTCGCGCAAATTGCAAATTCAGCGTCTCCAACAGATAGGTCTAAATAACGTGCATGTAATAATAGCGTGTATATAACATGCATTCAACGCATTGGATTATACAAGGTGAGCCAAAAAAAACGTTTCACTGTACTTTTGTCCATATCTTCGCCAATTATTAACTGATTTTCAAAATTCTTTTACTGACACACTTTGCAGACATATTGCGATAATGCGATTATTATAGATTTTACCACATCGTAAATGCGTCTCTACACTACCTTGTGAAATATAAATGAAGTATGCATACATAACGATAATAACAAACATTTTGGTAAAACTGAAAAAAACACTTCAAATCAACATTGCAGTGAATGGTGTGTATGACACTAAACTGTGTGGCTCTAACAAAGTCCAGTGTCATACAGATCATTCATTGCAATGTTGGTTTGAAGTGTTTTTATTTACCTAAATTTTTGTTATTATCGTTAGTTTTTGCTTACATTTATATTTCACAAGGTAGTGTAGAAACGCATTCACCCTGTGGTGGGATATATAATAATCGCATTATTGCAAATAGTCTGCAGAGTGTGCCAATGAAAGAATTTTGAAAATCGGTCAATAATTGGCGAAGATATGGACAAAAGTAAAGTGGCACGTTTTTATGGTCTACGGTATAAATACACAGTGTTTTAGGCGCCCTTTTTCTTTCTTTTATAATTCAGTCAAATGATGATCAATTTATAGGCTTACGAAATTTTTATCAGATGTAGCTGAAAAAATACTAATTCGAAATATTTGGACAAAATATAGCTGATAGTTAAATATTTTTTGCTAGTTGTGACGTAATGCTGACGTCATGTGACGTAATGCTGACGTCATGCGAGTACGAACTAGCTTGTTGCAAGTGGTGCCGACAGACTTGCTGAATAGCTGCCCTGCGTCAATGGCGAACTTCATCTGGTTTATTGATGACAAACTGTTAAAGTTTTAACGTTGTAGCCATAAAAATGCCCAAAACGATCACTTTCACACACTCGTGGGGATAGCTTAACTTTTACACCTTTCAGCAAGACAGTGCACCAGCACACTCTGCTTACGAGATGGATGAGTTTTTGGATTGCGAGCCACCTGACTTTATGCTTCCATGTTGCTAAGTGCTGACACGATGAACATTTTTTATCAGTAAACCAAAAAGAGTTCACCGTCGAAGCAGGGTAGCTAATGACAGAACCAGTTGAGACAAGCCAGTTTGTACTCACGACACATTATGACGTCAGCATTACATTACGACTAGCATAGAATATTTAACTAACGGCCGCATTCCGTTAAAATAATTTGAATATGTATTTCTTCAGCTACATCTGGTAAAAATTTCATGCAAATTGGTTACCATTCGACTGAGTTATAAAAGAAACCAAAAAGGTGCCTTTTTATCAAACACCGTGTAGAGTGTATTCAAAGACTGCGTGTATAACAGTACTGCATGAACCTTTTTCATTTGCAACTACAAATAACATCATTATTTTGTAGCTCGTGAGATGAGATTTTTACCTTGAGTGCGGAAAAAGTACTGAAGATACGTTTAGCTGTTGCGACGCATTCGAGCGTGACAGACAGACAGACAGACAAAGAGACAGACAAAGAGACGGACTGGCAGAGACACGGCAGCGAGCTATGGTAGTATCGTAGTATTCGGCGTTAGTGCGATTGGCCACTCGTAACATTGGAATAAGTCTGCGTATGGAAATGTACAATATATAGAAGAATGGAAAAAGCATAAATGCACACATATTGGAGCGAGCGAGAAAGCACTAGCATGAAGGTAACTCAAGAATCCTTAGATAAGTAGGCTTAGACTTAATTCTGTATTTCAATACGTAGCGTCGTCAGAGTTTAGACATGCTATAGGTTGCGGCAAGTAATGAATTTTTAAAAATGATTGTGATGCTGCTGCTGCTGATAATGATGATGATGATGACGACACTGTAAACTTTGACGTATAGACCTATACTCATTCACCACGACTTACACTGAAGCTCTATTGCTATTGCTAACGAGCAATTAGATATATGACATAGGCTAATGTCATTTGATTTGCGCCGGAAAACTAGCAAACATCGTGTCATTTCAATCCTGCACGTATACGCTAAAAGAACATAAACTGTTTAAACGGAGCTGCAGAAATCGGAGAATTGAGACTTATGTGCGGTTTAAGCAGTCCGCCTATAAACTGACAAACAATGCCGAGCAGTTGTTGCTATTTGAAGCCTAGTTTCAGTCCAACGCAACAAACGAAAGGCAAAGCTCTTAAGTACAACTGACGCAGACGACGTGAGAAAAATACGTACGCAGGTACGCAACAGACGCAGCCGAGAGCAACGGCCAAAATGCAAGGATAGAAGCGGTGTCTATTTTTGCGTTGCGTCCGCTGCGTTGCCTACGTAGTAGTGACTCGTAGTAAGAAGTGCATTGAGAAGCAAACGTGTGTCTTAATTAAGTCAACAGTGTAGGTAAACTGAGTGCAGATTGACATCGGCATCATCATCATCATCTGACATTCTGTTTGCACTGATCGTACCGCAGAACTAACTGCATGGGTCGGTACAGGAATGCAGCATTAGTCACTGCACTCAGTAAGTAAGTAACGTCGTCGGTGCGGGTCTGGCAGGTTCCTGGCAGGGCTACCTACTGCTACTGCTAGTGCTGCGACTGCGGATAGTCTGAAGCCTGTTGACAGATGCTGATCACTGGCCCCATCCGACTGGACTAATGTATGAGGACTACGGTAGTGCGTTGTAGTGCTCAACGCGGCACAGTTCTGTGAAGTGGCGGCATCTGCCAGCGGTCGCAATCGAGCCGGCCGGGTCTTAAACACACTATACGCAAGCCAAGCTACATCCAATGTCTACCCTCTTCCCAATCAGCGGCGTCGTGTGTTACAGAAGTATAGGTAGGACAGGAGTTGCAATTTTTTGACAGATACTAAGAATTTCCGACAGCATTCCGACAGAAAACTTAGTTGCTAATTTTCGACAGAGAAGATTATGGTTGAAATTGTGTCCCCCTTGAATTTGCCCAAATTGTCGGTTATTCAGCTTCATGTTTTGCATTTCTGGACAATAAAAAGATTTTCCGACAGTTATTATTTTCCGACAGCCCAAGATTTAGGGAAGGGCAATTCTCTTTCCTACCTTTCTCCGGATCACGACGCCACCGCCCCCAACGTCGAACCCGTCCCACGTCAAACTTGGTTAAGAGCAGCATTTCTCTAGAGATCTGAATGACAGATGACGACATCTGTGTTTATAAGCGCCCGTAGAAAAATTTTCAGGAGGGAAGGAACAAAAAGGTCGAGGCGCATCAAGCAACGAATAGGTAACTCTTTCCCCGCTTATTAAGGAGTCTGGGGAAGTGTCGTAAGTTCCCCAAACGTGGTTCGCGTTGTGGAACAATGACTGTCCCCTGAAGTCTTAAAAGTTGTACGCATGGTTAATACTTTGAAGTTGGATGGATGCTCGTCACCTGGCAGGTGAACTGTCTCGATACGTCACCAGCCATCCAAGTCAACTCAGTCTAGCCATCCCTCCGTGAGCATGCGCAATACCACCGACATTTGCGGGCCTAAAAGGCACACCGCGCTATGCGCTAAATGTGGTATCGCGTTGTTTGGTTGAAAGCTGAGAAAACGGAGATCAGCGCCACCATATGGGCTTTATGTCTCGATAATGACTTTACGTTTTGCATAATTATAACTTATTTCGTTTCGAAATAGTAACGATTGTGGCAGCTTATGTTCAATGTTAACTTAATTAAAAGCATATCGTACGTGAAGACTGTCTGGTGAAACAGAACTAACATTGTGCTTGGAATAGCTATCGCCGCGATGACCCCATGGAGTGAGTCATCAGTGGTCAGTGGTCTGTTCCATGATGAGGTGAACGTGTTTGTTCTTTCCGCAAGTTTCGCATAGCCGCAGGTCTGCCAGGTATACTGGACGCGCACCGACTGTCAGCCCTGAGGCACGCTGCTAACTGGCCTCCCCGCCAGAGGTGCTCCGATGCGTACAGATATTTGCAAACATCCGCATTTTTCGCGGATACGGATACGATACAGATACGGATACGGATAATCTGCCTTAGTCTTTAAAATAAAATTCCAAAATTTGTCGAGTCGAGTTTCGGGTTTGGAGTTTTAAGCCGAAAACGTAGCTCGATACCTAACGTTAACCCTGTACATTAACTCTGACCCTAACCGTAATGGAGTATCACAACTCGACAATTTTTGGCTAAAAAGTCGAGTACCGGTACTCGCTGTTAGATGCATCGTCGAGTTTTGAAACTCGACGACGCATCTAACATCGACTAGCAGGAACTTGAAACTTGAAAATCAACTCGGCAATTTCCTATCCAAGTAAAAAATACATCGCGCTTGCTCAGGCGCAAGTTCGCAACTCACAAGTGACACTGACTTCAGCAAAGTATATACGGAACGTACTGTACATTGCATTTACTTATTTAGTTGCTTGCTTACGTGTGAAAACGTTCATCCGTTGCTGCTGCTTACTTAGTTTGAATTTTAGCAGGGCATAGTTTTTTAGAGCAAGGTTTTGTTTTTATTGCCTATATAGTTGACAGTTGGTGAAAAATTGGTGCACGGTTGCGGATAGGATACAGATAGGCCGACCGAAAAGTGATATCGGCGCACCTCTGCTCCTAGAACTCACTCAGGCTACACTCATTGCCGCAGCATCCCGCAAGCCTCCATCTCTGCCTGCTGCTGAATCTACTGCTGCTGCTGCAGCTGCTGCAGCTGCTATTTCTGCAGCAATCAGCGGCATGCGCATCGCCGACCATTTTCTGTCTCCTCGTCTGCTACTGATTAAGTCAACCGTTACTCTGACCTTATTATCCTCCGCTTCCCCTGTGACCTTTTGACCTTTCCACGCTGTCCCTAACTGCTGGTCGGTCTGCCGACACGAACATGACTTGTTTATCGACCGAATTATTTGCCAGAACTGTGGCTATTCTGTTTATGCCAACGACGCCTTATTGCAGCAATAAACAGAATGATGTAGAGATAAAGGGCGTAAAAAGTTTGCAGTGTGTTCGATAACAGAGGTAGCCAGCAAGATAGGCTATTTAAAGGACCGGGCTCAGCTCGGTGTACAGTATCAGACGTAACTGGGCTTGGTCTCCCATACCCACTTGAACGTTCACAATATTTTTACACATAAAGTAAAAACTGGCAAACCACATTTTGTCAACAAAATGCATCAGAATGCAACACATTACACGTTGGATTTTAACCCAAAAATGTTACTACAATATACCCGGATTTCTGTTTTCTTTCGAAGGAAAAAAAGAATTAGCGCATTATAGGTAATTTCTTTACGTTATGCACTACACAAGTTCACGTTTTACTTATTTATTCGCTAAAATGAATGATAGAGGTTGGGAGAAGAATATTGGCAGAGTCATTATACGTAGGCCTGATGCACTGCGCGAACTGCAACCGTATGTTGTCTGTCCGTTTGTCCGTCGGTCTGTAACGTTAGTGTACTGTGGCCTTGGCTTGTATTACTTGGAAAGTCGACTTTACAGCTTACATGAGTATTAGTGCATTCGCTCATCAGAACCCCAACATCGGTGAGTTATCTCGGAAACATCCGCAAATTTCGGCGAGAATAGTGATGAGTGGCTGTTTTCAGCAGAAAACTTGTAATACCTTAGAAACGGTGCAGGATAAGACCAACGTTGCTACAGTATAGGTGATTTGAACGGTTCTTTGAATATTACGCACTCGGATCCGCCAGTGGTTGATACAGCATGTAGCTATACAATGAATCTACTGCGGGTTAACGTAGGCTACGTGAAGTTTGTGCGCTTCAGTTTTGCTGGGTTGATCACCGTTGCAGTAGTTGGCGGTGAACCGGTACACGTTCTGTCACGTGTACATAATACAACAGACTATGCTTGAGTATAGGCTATTTCAGCTGTTTGGTAGGCCTATACTGCGGCGGGCGCGTGGCATCACTAGAAGTAGCCGGCACTAAGGTGTGCTAACTATCAATCAATCAAATTCCTCATCACTCACTCACACGTGTTATTGCTTACTACTCGGCGCCGCAGCTGCACCTGTCCGCTGCTGTTGCTGCAGCTGCTGCTGGCATTGCTACGGGGAACGGATGCAGAAAGGCGCGTCGTACGTAACGTAGTGTAACGTACTTGCGCCGTAGACTACATCTGTGCAGCTGTAATTGCAGCGGAAGGGAGAAGTCAGAAGCGTGACCGGCGCCGACATAAAATTGTGCCTCGCAGCTCACTGTTACTCATGGATGACGCGGAGGTCATATATCCTTCAGGAAGTTTTGCTTTAGCTGTCGTTTGATACATTTAAATATTTTAAAGACATTCATTTATAGTTTTAGCGCCACGAGAAAACGTTTAATTTTTCAACTCTATACTGATAGAGTGTCAGACCACAGCATTTTCAGTTTGGAGTTCGAATCTCATCGCGGGTCATTTGCAAACATTCTCTGAACAAGTTGTTAATCTGCTCTGTGCTCAAGTCAATTCAGACACCTTTTGATAGCTGAATGGGGCATAGTGGAAAGTAGCTTATGAGGTAGACGATGAAGCCTAAACGTAACTAAACAGAGCAGTGGTATGTCTGCTGTCTGCAGCACGTATGGGTCCACAAAAAATTCGTTAGTGCAGACAGTGGATGGCCGCATAGTACGAGTGCGCTGCGGTATCATTAGCTCATATCAATCAGCTGCCACTTCCGACATTGTAAAGCGTAAAGCGCTTCTGGTCACGACTCATGAGTCTGAATGTCTGAATGTAAGAGCGCTATAGCAGGCAGTGGCGTCGAGGCAGGGAGGGGGGTAAGGGCAGTTTGCCCATTCAAAATTGTTGGTTGTCGAGAACTTGTTGAAATATCTTTTTGTCCGAAAATTTTTGTCCTAAAATGCCAAATTTGGGGTTGTAAAACCTGGCCGTTTGGAGTAATTTAAAGGCAAAATTCAAGTTTTTTGCGCCATGTCGCAAATTTGCAAATTCTTGCCCTGCTTACTTTATTTTAACCTACGGCGCCTTTCATAACAAGTAGTCGATATTTAACTTTAACATTTATTATAGGCTAACCGAGAAACACAGTGACGTACGGTGGCTGCAGTGCTGCGATGCGTGTTTGTACGTGAAGGTCTGTGCGAATAGCAAAGCGTCAGAGAGCGGTATTGAAAGTGGTGACCTCGTCCTAGCAATCAACGGCGTATCAACACAAGGCCTCACCGACACCGAGCTGTCTCAGCTTGTCAACTCAGCACAGCACCGACTTACACTCCAACTAGCACCTGCCAGGTGAGGCTGCAATGACGTCATCTGTCAAGTAATTCCAGGCAACTCAGCTTCCTATTCTTAGTGGAGCGGGAAATGAGTAGTAGCCTACGGGCTACGAAGTGAAAACCTTGTGGCTGTGTGGGGCGATGGTACAGTAGGCCTATGTTTGATAGCTGTGAACTCGGGTCCTTTATTGTTTGCTGACGCGGACAATGGATGGCCGCATAGTGCGCTGCGGTATCATTAGGGCATGCCGATTAGCTGCCACGTCCGAGATTGTGAAGCGTTTCCAGTAGCGAGTCTGACTCACACATGAAGCGCTATAGCAAGTACCGGATCTTTACCTTTTACCTTTTAGTACAGGTGTTTTAGTGTTAGGTGATGTGAAGGTGACACAGACACGCAGATGATTCCAATTATTAGAGCACGAACTGACGTCTGAAGCCGATGAATCCAGCCGACCTAGTTTTGCTTATACACCGTAGATCACAACAAGGTGCTTCCAAACTTTTGTCAGTATCTTCGCTAAAATATTGACCGATTTTTTAAAAAAAACTTTGAAAAAATTCGAATGACATTAGTAAGACTAATTTTAGAAAATGTTTCTAATTTTGTATAATTTATATATTTATTATGACTGTGGTGATTTTCGAAGATCTGTATTTTGCAAGGTAGTGTAGCGACGCAGATAAGGTGTGGTGAGATATTTAGTGATCATTTTTATTGCAAATTCACCTGAGAGATTGTCTGTGAAGTAAAGATTTTTAAAATCGGTTAATATTTAGAGAAGATATGAACAAAAGTTATAGGTGACATCTTGTTTATAGTCTGCAGTGCGTGTGCCTCATTCATATTAATAAGTTATCGTATTTGAATCTGATCGTAAATTTATGATGCAAAGCGATGTCTTTATCGTCGTCGTCATCAGCTTAGGCTTGTGCTTAGCAAATTGACATGCATGTTGTTATGACGCTGACAATAAACTGCAAATTTTATAAGGACAATGAGTACATGCGTTGATAATTAATTTGATGGTATTTAAATGATGCTCTGTTGTATGCTATTTTTACGAAGACGTTCATGCGTGTGTTGTAGGATATTCGGTGAGAACGCGCCAGGTGGTGGCACACAACAACAACGGCCAGGTTTTTATGAGAGTGCTTGCGACGATACTCTTGCTGTTGTTTGTTTACGTCTGCATCTGGTTTTATTGCACCAATCTGTTTTTTTTACTTTTTTCCCGATCGTTTTACGTTGTTTGTGTGCAGTGTACACTAAGCCTATAGTGGCTAGCGGAATAGTGGTGAATCGAATGTCGAATAGCGTAATCACTGTAAGAATTTTGCAGGAACAGTGGGCAGTCACAACATTTGCAATAAAACTAAAACAGTTTTAGGTTTGTTGCATGCGACTTTGTTTTAGTTTTGCCGCACGTCTGTAGACGCCATACAAGAGCTTCGGAACCTGGACAAAATAGGCTTATAGGCGACTGCTGCTAGAAGATTTTTTATTGTCGTCTTCACGTCTTTTTTACCTTGAGATCTCTGGGCTTCCTCGGCCGATCGCCCTGAAACTTTGCCGCACGATTGAAAGTATGTCCTGTTTTATAATTCAGGTGCCAAAATTTGGGGACTCTCTTCATCCATATATGGGGGCCACAAATGTGCAAAATTGCACGCTGAGCGAAAACAAATATTACGAACTTTGGTCTACTAACAAAAAAGTTACAGACGCGCATGTCATCCCACCCAAGATCAGCACTGCGCGTGCTGTTTACACTAATGCAATTGTAGGGGGCCACGGGACGTTGCTAGGAGCGAAATTTCAATTGCGTAAATTGTCTCCCCAGTCGGACTTACGGTCCGAGACGGTCTCGCTTTGGGTTCTGTCCGCAATCTAGTTATTTATGATTATGCTAATGCTGCTGCTGCTGCGCAGGTGGTCAGGTGGTCAGTAAGAAAGCTGCTAAGCAGGTCAAGTTTAATCTCCCACCGACAACCACTTCATCATCGACACTTATCAATATTGTCGCAGATGCCGGTGATGCTCAGACAACAATTAGCAATGGAGGTATCTGCCATCTGTGTGCTGTCATTTAGCATTTATGCTTAAAAAAAGTGTACTCCGGTTACAGTTTTGCGAGAAAGCAGGAACGGAAGAATAATTTACTTTTATTTTTGTTTCGTGACATTTTGCTTAATATTACGCAACAGCCTGAGTCCGTAAAAAGAGTCATTTTCACACACCGGATAGTACGCTTACAGTAAAAATATTGCATAGTAACCGACTAGATAGAAATAGTTTTGTCTCAGTAAAATTTTGACAGCAAACAGATAAAAGCACTGTTATTTTTGACGGTTTAATACAAATTTTAAGGATGGAGATTTCAGCGACGGATGGCAACCACAAGCACAGGAAATTTTAACGTCTTAATACTCTGCTATGACGAAGTAGTTTCGGTGCTCCCGGTTGTGTCGCTAACAAGCGGTTACTACCTGGATGGGACAGGTAAACCATCTCGGTATACATGTATAGCCAACACTGAGGTCAACTCAGCCTTCCATCTCTCCGGGATAGGTAAATCGAATCTACCTACTGCGCCAACCGACTAAACTCGTGACTGCTTGGCTGAGGTTATGGCAGGGCACGTTCACCTGTGTCAGATGGCAGGTGACGCTCCGTAGGTCTGGAGAGCTATACCATTCAACCATTTAACTACTGCCACGCTGTTGTAGGTTCGTCGTCGATGTCATACCTGGCTCCGCCAACTCGCCAGCGCTCGCGCACTCACGCCAGGGACAAGGTTCTGACGCCGTTCAGAACTCGGCCCGCATCCAACGACGAACACACCGATCAGTCTGATATTAACACCGCGTCCGAGACTCCTCTCATCACAGAGACTGCAGTGACGCAAGACTCTGCGGAGATCCGGCAACAAGCATGGAGCGAAACGGCTGCGACCGGTACGTTAGCATCTCAACCGATCGAACCCGTGAATAGTCGCCTGCCAGATCAGAGATTTGGTGGACAACAACCTGTCTACCGTCCTGTCACCGGTCCAACAGCTGTTGGCCCGGTAGACACCTTCGTCATCGGTGAACTAGTTGGGATTGATTTTAACCACACAGCGCCCGCTGCCGATAACCACAACCAGATTGAGATGAGATCTGCCGATCCAACTCAACGTGGTGGTAGTCAGAGAATTCCGATCATAGTCGAGAACTACGACTCCAAGGTCACAAAGGTAACTAGTGGATCGTCAATGACGTCATCAGTTAGTCAGAGTTGGCTTCCTATGACTGCACAGTCATCATCGTCATCATCATCATCAGCAGCAACAGCAGCAGCTGGCAGCAAGGGTCCAACAACAGCTATGAAGCCTGCTCCTGGGATCCGACCAGCGGTAGACTCAACAGCACCACAGCATCACGTGACGTCACCGGTCGTGACGTCATCGGTCCAGCAGTCCGTACTTTCTTCCGTATCTGCTGCGGTGAGACAGTCTCGTCCATTCAGTCCGACGACACGCGTTGACGATAGACCGTGGAGTCCACGACACGGCAGCGGCACCCAGTCCACACCCGACCACGAGGATCATCAGTGTCAACACTCGACGTCGTCGATCAACTTTGTCCCCGGCTCCAACCAGCCAGCCCCCGCCGTACAGAAGTTCACTCCGGCGGGTCAAAGGTCGCTTAGTTCTCCTCCTTCCATCAACCCCCAGTTTATTTTCTCTTCCACCCCAGGAGTTGTCGTCCGCGTTCCATACGTCCCAACGGTCGGCGGAGTCGTGCGATCCGGTGGGAGTTTTCTAGGCGGTGGAAACGGACGCGTTCTACCGCCCAGTCTTGCCGACCACGCACAACTAGATACATCACAGTCGTCGACAGCATCAGGTTTGGTAGTTATCTTGTTTAGCTTCAGTGATATCATTAATGCTTGCTCGAACTGTTGACTTATTTCACAAAATGAAGAAATCCAACCACTGCCTCTATGAACTGTTGACTTACGCTCAGCATTTTTATAGCCTTAGTGCTTGTGGTCATGATTTTGTGCCACTTGTATGTTTTTTTTATATTTTAGGCCTATAGTTGCTCCAAATATTATTGTTGCTTTTTAAATATTATTTTTTGGTTATTTGTTGTATTGCTGGTTTGCTACTCTTAGTGTGTGTTGTCCTCATTTTTTAATAAAATATCGTGTAACTGTGTTATCAGCAGCAGCAGCAGTAGCAAACAGTGTTTCGTCTCCAATCAGTCAGCAGACTGGCAACGCAGTGTTGATGACGAGCAGTAAAACTGTTTCTGATGCACCTGCAGACTCAAGACCCTTCAGTCCATCATTAAGTCGTCATATCTACGATCAGCCTACAAGTCCGCCATCAGGCTATCGCAGAGTCGCGGCACCAAACCCTGACTCTGTGAAGAGTAATGCTTCTAACGACTACCAATCGTCCCGTATCGCCTCGAATCAAAACAAACCGTTCGGCGCTTCACTACAAACGCCGGCAAGTCTCAGCACTAACCGAGCGACGTCAGCCGAAAATGGTGCGGCGAGCAGTTCTAAGATCAGTGCTTCAGGAGGTCACATGACTCAAGGTCAACAGAGGTCAGACGTGTATGGTGGTACTTTTCGTCCAGAAATGTCGCAGGACAGTGGAAATGTGCGTTTATTCAGTGCGGGCAATGCCGTTGATCGACCAGTGGAAGCAGCACGTAATGCTAACCAGAAATCAGATGATGCGTTTTTCTACCAAAATCAACCACCAATCTACCAGCCGTCTGAGGCTTCTGCCATGTCTCAAGCAAGACCTGCCAGTCTCCAGAACAATCAAGGACCATTTGTGAACTACCAGAGACCTGAGCCTTTTAACGTGTCAGGTTCTTCACAAGTTCAACTTTTTGGTCCTCAAACCAGTCAAGTACCAGCTATGAACTACCAACATGATAAAGTAAACTATCAGAAGTCTGAGACTTCTACCATCACATCACAGAGATCTTTTAGTCCCGAGACTAGTCAAGTACCCATCACGAACTACCAGAGGCCTGAGACTTTTAATATACCTGCGTCATCGCAAGCTCGACCATTTAGTCCTCAGACCAGCCAAGTACCGGACATGGTCTACCAAAGTAATCCGTCTATGAACTACGAACAGTCTGGAACTTCTACGATGTTTGGATCATTACAAGCCCAACATTTTAGTCTTCAGAACACACAAGTACCATCCGTAAACTACCAGCAATCTGAGGTTTCTACGATGTTACAAGCAAACCCTATTAGTCCCCAGAACAATCAAGTACATGCCATGAACTACCAGCGGCCTGAGACTTCTACTATGGCAGGTCCATCACATGCCCGACCTTTTAGTCCTCAAACCAATCAAATACCAGCCGTAAACTATCAGCCTCGGCCAGTAAACTACCAGCAGTTTTATACTTCTGCTATGTCAGAATCACCACAGGCTCAACCTCAGAGCAGACCTTTCCCACTTTCGAACTATCAACCTCAAACAGTAAACCATCGACATCCGGTGACTTCTGACAATGTCATGCCGGGTTTAGTTCAGACTAGACATGTCACTCCGCAGCCAAGACCTCAGATCAGTCAGGTAGCATCTGCGAATTACAAATCACCTCCACCAAACTACCAGCAGTCTACCATGCCAAGTTCTTTACCACAAGGACCGCTAAGACCTCAAACCAGTCAAATGCCAGTTCCGAATGTCCAGTCTCAGCCGAGGGCCGCTGCCGTATCGGCTCGATCTCAAGTCAGACCGCTCGCTCCACGCGTGGGAGTAAAACAACACGTCCAGCGATTTTCTGCGCCCGGTGGCACACCGGTAAACAACAGATATCCACCGCCACCGCAGCAGTTTGGTATTAGACAGGGCGCACCTGCCGTGACGTCACACGCTAGTTATGACGTCAGAGATGTTCGCGCTCAAGGCAGACCTTTCAGTCCACGAGATGACCGGTTTGTTCAGTCTCCCTCGCAGAGCAAAGTTCAAGGACAGACAAGGTCACCGTCCGCACCTCCGATCGGTTATTTACCTCCGGGATTTAACGCCAACGTTGTGCCGTCCCTGGAACAAAGGCCATTCAGTCCTCGGGTGGTAGCAGGGTACGAGCTACGAATCACAGAGCCAGGAAATAACAAGCACGCTCTAGCGGAGAAAATATCATCAGCAGCAAACAAGCCCATAACACCGACAGAAGTCAACACGAAGCTGACAGATAACATTGACACCCGTGGACAGATGGCAGCTGATAGTCAAGTTTACAATACGCCGAGAAATCAAACACAGTATCGCAATGATGGGCCAACATTGGAGTCAATGGATAACTATTTTGGGCAAAAGACAGACAATAGATCTTTTAGTCCTCAGGGCGATCAAAGAATTGGACAACCTGCTTACCAATCTGTTACCAGTGCAACTTTTGCTGCCCGAGGCAGTTCCGTTGGTCAAAGAATTGAGGTTAGACCTTTTAGTCCACCAATAGGTCAGAAAATTGGACAAACAGTCCACGGATACGTAACTAGTCCTTTGACAGGGGATCAGAAAGTTGGACAGCCAGTCCATGCTTCGATGACCAGTCCGGTGTCAGGGGATCAAAGATTTGGTCAGCTGACCTACCGTCCTATCGGGCCTACCACTCCAACTGTTGCCGCCATGGACAGTTCCGTTGAACAGAAAATTTACGGTAGACCCTTTAGCCCAACAGGAGATAAGATGTTTGGACAACAAGTCCTGAGTCCCATAACGAGCTTACCATCAGGAGATCAGAGAGTTGGTCAACCAGACTATCGACTTATTACCACCTCAGACATTGCTTCTGCAGACAGCTCCGTTGATGAGACAAGAGACAGCAGACCGCTCAGTTCATCATCTGTCACTAGTCTCAGCCAGTCTGCCATAAGTCCAGCCATTTGTCCGTTCTCTCCATCGGTATCAACCGCATCGCACCAGAGACCGTCCAGCGCTCCAGCGACTGGCGGCAACATACAAGGTTACCGTCGCATCTGTTTCTCGCCGATACCGCAGTCATCACACCGGGCCAGTCCCGTGCCACTGATGATGTCACAACAGCTTGCCGGCTCAGACGCTAGCAAGGAGTCTCGCGGAGGCATCTCGGTGTCCGCTGCACGTCTGGTGTTCACTCCAAGACGTGGCTCTGACGTGACAGCCGCCGGGCCTCCGTACCTGACGTCATCCGGCCCTGCCAGGACTCAACTGAACGTGCTGCGAGAGAACCAGGTCTCCGACTGGAAGGACAACCGCAGACCCGTCGTGTGGATACCTTCACCACCGCCACCACCTATAACCACTGGTCGCTCGCAGTCACTCGAGCCCGTCTCAGGTACAGCAATGCAAAATGTCCTTAATATAATCAGTCTCTTAATATATATTCATATATATTTATATATATTCATAATTATAATTAGTCTATCTCTAGTAGAACAAATATAACGGCTGCTAAAACATTTCCGGTATGTTGAAATCGCGGCGCATTCTGGTAATTCATGGCTGGTACTGATTTTTACATTTGTTTTCTTACTTTAAGTTACTTTTTAACAAGATTAACAGAGAAAAAATATCTTAAAAACTTTAACTACACTAAGATCAGACAGATCAACTTGATGGTAATTGTAAACTTGATCGGACAGCTTAGTTTTTTTATACGACGAGCAACCGAAATAAAAAAGCTGAATTTTGATAAATCTAGGCATATAATTGTATCAGCTGCACGACTTCTGTATAATAATAATGCCTACAATTGCATGTAATTCATGTTTGTCTACAGACTACACAGTGCTTTAGTTTAGTGTTCTGCAACATATTAAAATATTGAGAACGTTGGTGCGTTACATTTAGATAAGTTGCTGTAGTTGTGATGGTGTACACGTGGTGAAGTAGATCGGGACTTGGACAAAGTGGTCGAAGTTCCCAACTCGACGTCAACAGTTCTGCGATTGTTTGGTGAAGGAAAATCTCTCGACTCTATCGTCGGCTCTACGTCTAGTGGTAAGTAGCTTGCTAGTTCGTTATTAAACTTGTTTCACATTGCCAGACCAGCAGTAACGTTTTGTAGAAGTGTGTGGTCAGCTTGAGCGATGACGTCGTTTGTGACACTCGACGTCTTTGCTGATGAGTGATGATGTCCATTTGTGCATGTAAATTTTTTGTCTGTTGTATTTAATTAAATACGTTTATGCAGTTATATAATTTTTGGATAACTTAAGGTTAGTTGGGTTTTTTGGTGTTGGCAATCATACATTATCCTTGACTGTTACTGATTGATTCGCTGTTTGTCTAACTTAGTTACAGCCGTAGCAACGCCGACACCTGCTGTAGACCCCGTGACTAGCAACCGGCATGACGTCACACGGCAGAGTCCCGTCGTCATAGCAACGTTACCTGACTCCGTCCTGCATTCCTTGACAACTAATGACATTTCAGCGCCCCAACGCCCACTGACTGAGGTAACTATAAATTTGTTTTTGTTTTTATGTTTGGCAATGAGATCACGTTTTGCCTCTGTTTCTTTGTTGACTTCTCTTTCTATATGTCTTTCTCTTTCTCTTTGAGTATAATTTTTCATGTAATTAGGCCTATCGTTGAATTTTAGGGTTTTTTAGAAGTGCAGACTTTCAGTCAAAAAACTGTTTATGGATTTTGGAACTTTTGTTTCATAACGAGAAGTGTGTCACCAGTAAATATTCTGTGTTGTATTAGGCTAAACAACCTGTCGCCAGCAGGATGACGTTATCAGACAATATGGCGGACACTAGACGTAAAGTACCAACAGTGAACGGATACAGCGCAGGATCAGGTAAAAATTTGACTCTGTAATCAAATATGTTGGCCCTAAGTAAAAACGCAGTTTTATGCAGCAGTGCCTTCAGCATCACCGTTTTCCGATTTCTTACACTGAAAGAGCTCACTGGCTTGGGTAAATTGAATTTGTGTTAAATTGAAAGTAAATTCGTTGCAAATGTCGTTTTTGTTAGGTTTATCACACACCATAAAGTTGTTGATAGAATGTCTTTCTAACTTGCAAGTTTTCGGAAATTAGTCTTGTAACTTTTAAGAATTAAACTTAAATAGATTATTTCATAACGGGCGGGTATAACAGTGCAGACACTGCAGTGACTGAGAAATTGGAGAAAAAAGTAGGTTAATGCAAAATAAGCAAGTCTTGTGGTGAATGGAGATTTTTTTGCTGTGTGTAGCAGTGAAGGCAGACGTCTCCGCAGTTGCTGCTGCTGTCGCTGCTGATGCTGATGAGAAGAAACTGAAGACATCTTCATCACTAGCGTCCAGTGTAAGCTGGTCTTCAGCTGCTGCTGCTGCTGCTGCTAGTGACGTCATACGTTATCAGTCATCAGCCAGTGAGGCGAAGCATCAGCGCACTTCGTCTCTGGACGACTCAAGACTTACAAACGTGAGTTTGACGCTTCAGTTTGTCTTTACAACATAGTCCACGATGGTTTCCGTTCAACGCACTGCGCGCAAGTGACGCAACATACGCAACTAACGCAAGAAAGTACGTAACAAATCCAAAGGACAAAACGCGAATAGAAGCTGTCGTCGGGTTGCATGTGTTGCGTGCGTTGCATTGGATGAAAACCACGCTTTAGTTGTTTGTGGTAGATTTAACCATTCAGTTTTTTGGCCAGTTTTCTCAGTTACTGCACGCTTCGCCGCGCCTTTGCCACATATTATACAGTCCACAGAAAGAGCAACTGGTTGCTTTATATAGGCCTACGTAATAACTCTAGCGTTAACTGTCAGTAATGTCTGACTAAGTGATGTGTTTTTTATCATAACTAATTGATGAAAAGTAGTTCTCAGTTTGTTCTGACCAATTAAAAAGATATGCATTTATCCATCTATCTATTTGTTTTAATTACAATACGTCAGGTAGCATAACACAGAATACGCAACACACAATAACACACGGCAAAACGTCAGCCAGATTTCAGATAAATGTCTATCCTTTAAACTGCTAGCTGATTAACTGATGTCCACGATGATAATGATAGTAAGGTGATTAATAATCATGTGCAATGATGATTCTGTATTCAGACTACCAGCATGTCGTCTGCTGAGCGGGAGAAGAAAGAGTGGTATAAACACGCCTACAACGTTCTGCATCGTCCCGCCCAAGAACAACGTTAGTCCGGCAGTCCGCCTGTTTTCTTACAAGTGCTGCTGCCACTTGCCATTATTACTATTTTATCCTTGAATTTGACCCTGATTCACAAAGTCATGCTTGTTTATTTCGTATTGCCTGTTGCCTGTTCGTATTGCCTATTGTCGACTACTTTGAAAATTTGTTTGGCTGTTATTACCAGAACTACGCTACTGTGCAAGTTGCCATAATTAAAGGCATCCTTGACGATATTTGTATTCATTAAACATTATAAAAATGTATTGATTGTGAATGTGCATAAACTGATAAGACTAGCACGTGATCGCTTGTTGACAGGTGACGAAAAATCTTCGTCGTCAGGGAGCAATACCCAGTACGTATATGCATAAATTATGTTAATTTCTTTCACTCTTTCACAGCTCACATTACAGATAATTATGGTAGTCATTGTCACAGTTGCATACATTTGTTTATTGTAGGCCTACGTCATAATTGCCAGGATGAACGAGTGGTTGCATGAGTTACATTAAGTCAACATAAAATTACAAATTGAAACCGAAAAAAGTGTCCATGTGTGAAAGAATGTTTGTTGTTCGTTGATAGATCAAAGAAACACAGTTATTATCCTGGCAGGATAGAAGACTATGTACCGGTCAGTGAATACACAGTCATTGCCAACAGTTTAATCTTTATGTCGTAATGAAACGGTTTCTCTGTGCAATTCCAACGGCCTGAAGTCATCGATTTAGGTCGGTTTGGGTTGGATCAGTGGAAGCAAAAAAAATCACAGCGTCAGTTGAGTAAAACGTCTTCAGTAGTTTAGATATGAGAATATCTGTCGTATTTATCAAGTCTATAATTATATTTATAATCTGGAATGTTGGGCGTGGTGTTACCGTGTGTATTTTGTTAGGGTCAAACGCACATTGCACGGTCGCCGGCACCCATACAAAGGTATGTCCTTTTGTCTCTCACGTGTCATCTTGGCAAAGAAAAGAGGGGCCTGCTCTTTAATTTTAGCCTGCTTGAAAACTTTCTTCGTGTTGGAAAAGTTTCTTTTAAAATACAACATATAGGGCTGGAAATATCACATTTTAAGGAAATTAAGGAGTAAAATTATAATTTTAAGCAAACATATTTTTTCTGTCAAAAATTTGCAGTTGTTTGTCGAAAACTCGCAACATTTTACTCGTAACTTTTTTTTTACCTGACGACACCATTGACTCCATTCACATGTTCGTTTGTCTGTTTGTGCAAAGATAACATTTATCTCTGATTTTTTTATCTTTTAGCTATATAATAGCAGAAAACAATGACTTGGCAATTGCTGCAGCATTTTGCTTTTTGAGTTGCACTTACAGCAATAATGGGCTTTGAAGTTTGTTATTATAAGACAAATGTAGTTCTTTTATGATAAATGTAGGCTTATATGCATCTGATCATTTGGTTAAAGTTCAGATCTGAGTGATTTTTGAGTTTTCAATATCTATTTTTGCGTCTGTTGTCATCTGAAAACGTCTCTGTCAAACATTTTCTGTTATAAACCTCACTTCTTGACTTACTGCTTTTGTACAAACAACTATAACTTAAAAAAAAATAATGATGATGATGATGATAAATTCAGGTCGTGGTCACATGACAAGGAGAGGCCGGTTTACGCGGAGAGTGACACAGAGGTCGAGTATAGCCGTAGACTCAACGTGAGGTCCATTTCACCTTCCGTCACCAGGTCATCAGAGGTCGTTCAAGGTCGTTCAAGGACACTTCAGAGACCACCTGCTGCTGCTGCTATTATCTCTACACCTGTTGCTGCTGCTGCTGCTGGTCGTCATGGTGATGACGCTGAATTACGTCGTCAGTATCATCGTAGACAGACGTCACTACCTCACACACCGACCTCCGGTTTGTTTACGCCGCCATTTGGTTAATAGTTAATATAGTTTAATGGTATAGCTCTTCATAGGAAAACCGCTTTAGAGCTACGGAGCGTCAACTGCCATATGAGATCACACAGACGAGTGACGACTGGCAGACCACCTGTTAGACGACACCATTTATTACTGCCCGCGAAAGCAACTTGTGCTACTTGCGCGTAGCATTTAACCTTGAGCAAGGTTTGACGAGCTTGTTTTGCTAAATGAACACTGCTGGTGTACGTTACTGTTGTTGTGATGCTGCAGCGCTGACACCTAGCGACTACGCTCGACATCGTGATCATCGCGGCTACGCGACGCTCGACTACAGGCGACATCTGCCGAACATCGACCTCAACATTTCGGTAAATGCGCTACATTGTGTGAGGCTAGGTGGGGTTCCTGACCCCGAAAAGAAGGAAAGATTTGGGGGCCGAACCCGCACCCAAAACATTCAACTGCAAATTGCTGCTGCCGTGGCGAGTGGAAACTAAAAGTTGCTTGGACTGGTAACAGCGATTTCGCCTCTTACCAAATTAATTTGAACTTGTTGCTGTAGTAGGTTTATAATGGTGCCTGGATGAACTAAATGACACGCATCTGGGCCGTGGCACATACGTCTGAGTAACCGTGGTGTAATCTGCACCTGAACATTCGGTAGTGTTGAAGCATGACTAATTATAATAACAAACACAAAAGTAATTTGGTAAAAGGCGAAATCGTTTTTCGTTTTTATTTGCCTGATAGAAGAAACCTCCAATTTTGGAGAAATTTAAGGCAACGTTGGAATTTTGAACATCAATAATTTGCTTTGTCGGAAGTTTGCAACTGTCTGTGTGAATTCTGTCGAAAATTGCACTTTTCTGCTCTGTCTATTTTTTTTATCCAAGGCGTCAGTGATCTTTCTTTCAGACGCAGGTAAAAGATGACTTCCTTTCATTTTTCTGAATTCATACCAATACTGTTGTAGCACAAAATGTCGATCGATTGTGATACTAAATCGTTTGTTGCTGATGGTGTGTAGAATAGTGGTTACAGCAGCACGTTACCTCATCAGTCAAAACAACGGACTCAGCGCCATCTACCGAATACGTACGTCAACAGCTATCTTTACAACATGCAGATCAGTCGTGTTTTACTCGCTAATTATTATAGGCCTACGTTACATTAGGACTAACTCAACGAGTTTTCACATTATCTTGATTGGGGAGATTTACTTGTAAATGAGTTCTGCAATTGCTGTTAGTAGTTAACGTGTAGTTTTCTTAGTTCTAAGAGTCGCAAATTTGCGTCGCCTGACGTATTTTTACCATATATTCGGCTGCTATGTTACATACGAACTTGTTTTCAGTTGACCGTGCTAAGGAAATTATGATCAGCGCCGATCAGGGAAGGGGAAAAGGGACGGGAGGGAAGGAAAGGGAAAGGCAAGAGAAAAGGAAGTAAAGTTTCGCCATTTCTTCACTCTTACTTACTTACTCTTACTTTGACCTGTGGTCGGTCAGTGGTAGGCCTAATGCGAGTGTCTGTTGTGACTGTTGTTCAGGGCGGCGGAGTCACGTGATGATTATACGAGCTGGTCACGTGACGACTGGCTGAGGCTTATCAACAGTGCCGCGGACCAGCTGCCGTATAAAGTCACGGACAGGTACTTGCTGTGACGTCATCATTATCTGACGTCATCGCCGACATCGTCGTGTAGCCTGAATGATAATCATTTTCACGGGTCAACGAGTACGTGGCAGTTCAGAAAAAAATGCATAAAGTTTGCGGCGCTATAATGTCAGAAGATTGCCGATGTTGATCATGTGCAGCAATGTTTGAACATTTGCTGGGACATGATCAGTCAAGAACTAATCAACGGTGCTATTGAACCATGGTCTAAACTATCGTCGGTTGTTTGTTAATTTTTTTCTAACTAATGAATGTACGGAGCGTCATTTGCCATACGTGTGCTATTATACCTACCACTCGACAGAGGTGAACAGCTGAACGCCCCCGCCTCAGCGTTAGCCAGACAGAACGGTAATCGATTTACTTATCCCGGAGGGATGGAAGGCTGAGTTGACCTTCGTGTTGATTATATACCGAGATGGTTTACCTGTCCGCAGAAACTCACCCATCCAAGTGGTACTGTATAACCACTTAAGAGCGTTTCGACTGGGAGTCGAACCAAGGACCTTGCGATTGCAAGTCCGACGTCTTAACCGTTACACTAGGGGATTTGTGTGTTCCTGTGTCTGTTTGTATCAGTGTGGGCAAGAAGCGGTCAGCATCAGCATCCGCCGCAGCGAGTAGCACCAGCACGAGTGCGACCACCAGCGCTAGTAGTAGTTACAGCAGTCAAGCCTCGCACGACCTCGGAATCAGTCAGACCTCTGAGTCGCTGGTCAGACCGGACAATGTCAAACGTACAGAGGTTTACGGCAAAGCACACGCACTCTACTCCTTCCACGCCGACCGCTCTAACTCCAGGTAGTACATTGATAATTGTTTTCAATTAATATAATTATAATAGATTAATAAATTCATATGCCACACGATATCAAACGCACAGGTAGTAAATAAATTAATTGTTAATTAATAAAAGTACGGTCGTTGTTGTCTACTTGCTTAGTCTTCAATAGGCTTGTCTTTCTTCGAAAACTGCGTAGGCTCTATTGAAAGGCAAAACTAAGTATGAAGTAATAAAATAGAACTGTTTTACGTGAATTCGTTTGTCTATGTTGTTTTTCCGTTGTACTTTTTGCTGCTGAATTATTCTGAGTTTATCCTAACAATTTGCTAAGCGTGTGCTACGTTTGAATGTGTGAGTGTACGGTACTATCATTATCAGCGTGATGACATTTTGCACAGGTGTGGAGAATTGTTGATCTTTAATGGGCCATTTTTAATCCTTGCGTAAAATTTAATTATGCCATTGATGACGATGATGATGATGATGATGTTGATGATGTTGGTTGCTGAAGTAGGGAGCTTTCGTTCCGGCGCGGAGATGTTTTGCATCTGATGCGGCGACTGGACAAGAACTGGTTTGAGGCCCGACTCCACGGTCGTGTTGGCATTGTGCCGGCCAACTATCTACAGGTAGACCTGTATGTCTGTTACTGGATCTGTCATCATCATTTCAGTCAAGACTGTATGTGTGTTAATGGCGATAAATTGATAATGAAAGAACTGGGTTGAAGCTGAAAAAATTGGCACGAACGTTTCCCCAGCTAAGAGCATCTGATGTGCCATTTTTTTTGGTTTAGAAAGTGAGAGTCAGCGAACGTCAAATAACTCACCAAAATGACTCATATCTCGCGATATATAGTCACAGTTGTATTGTGATCTTATTCGCAGTCTGTGGACGATTCATAATGACGTCATGCGTCCGTGTGCACATAAGGTGATGAGGTCAGTGGAAGAAGCTCACACATTGGCTACGTCACGGCTAGGACAAGCAAGAGCAAAGTACAACTTCACCGGTCAGACCGAACTGGAGTTGTCATTTCGCAAGGTCTGTGGTAATAGGCTACGACAACATGTAGTAGTCATTCACATAATACACTGTGTCTGGAAAAACAAGTAATTTGAGCAAAGCTCACGTGACGCGCGATAGCAGCGTTCCTGCCATCTTGGCAATCAGTGTAGGCCTACAACAATAAAATAATAATGCGTCTGGGAAAATTACTCAAATTTGAGGCCTCAGTACGGCAGACTCTTTGAATTTAAGAAATCAAAACTTAGATTGTTAAAAATGTACGTTCTATGCTAAAAATTTTATACGCAGGTTGTCCATGTCTACCTCCAGCCGCTTTGCCGCAATTTACTTTTTAAATGTGTGTCACAGCCCGAAATTGCGAAAAATTCACGAAAAACCACTATTTTGGAGGTTCAAGGTCATTCAAAGTCATTGATGTTGACACTCCTAAGAAACTCGTCACCAGTGCTTGTTATGATATGCAGCATGTCTGTGCTATCTGCAACTGTTTTCATGCTAGACGAGCCAATATCAGTAAAATGACCACTTTTTAGAGGGGTACCCTTTTTGACGCTCGCGTGAGCAGACCTCCTTGAACCTTGGGGGTCGGCACTTGGACTGCTAAAATCTGCGTTTAATGCTCAAAATTTCATACGCAGGTCGTCCAGGTCTATCTTCAGACATTTCGTTGCAATTCACTTTTGAAATGTGCGCTCAGCCAGAAATTGCAAAAAATTTACTAAAGACCCTTTTAGGGGCTCAAGGTCGTTTAAGGTCATCGTTGTTGATAGATCTAAAAAGCTTGTCAACAATGCTTGTTATGATAAGCAGCATGTGTGTACCTATCTGCAACCGTTTTCACGCTACACGAGCCAATAGCGGTGAAATAACGTCTTTTAGAGGGGGTACCCCCTTTTGACGCTCTCGTTCGAGGGAACCCCCTCACCCAGCGGCATGAAATTTTGTCACAAAAAACTAGAGTCCTTACAGCAGCTCACATTGAAGATTTTGTGATCCTAGCTTGCACCGTTTTGACACAATACAGCAGTATGACGGACGGACGGACGCCCAGGCTGTGGCTAAGACGCGCGAAGCATTCTGCTATCGCGCGTAAAAAGTAATCCGCTAGGCATCGTTCAATAGAAATGTCAAATATGAATGAAACTGAATAAAATACTTCAGTTTTAAGCTATCGCCAGTTTATGTTTTCATAAATAGGCCAAGCGGCATTTAATATTGTTTTGCTGTTTAAAGTTACAATTTTTGCAAGAGTACCTCGTGATTTTGCACATTCACAATCTTATAGTGCTGTAACGAGTTACGAGTACTGGAAACAACCAAGTCCATCTTGTTGTTTGTGACATCGAGATGACCTAAACTTTATAAGCAAAGTCTGTAGTTTTTTTTTTAATTCGTGATAGTATTAATTACAGGGCGAGATGTTGGAGGTGATTCGTCGAGTAGACAGTAACTGGTACGAAGGTCGTCGGAGTGGCGGCAGCAGTGACGATAGGGCTCAGGGAATATTTCCCATCAGTTACGTCGACACGCTGGTCGAGCCGCAGTCTGCCATGTCCACTCCGATGTCTTCACTAGCCGCCAGCCCTCTACCAGGTCAGACACTGATACTGGCGTCATCATCGCCATCACAGAAAAGTTGGCGAAAAAGTGAAAAATGTTCACTGGCAGTTTCTGCTATGACAGTAACGATCTCTCTCCCCCCCTCTCTCTCTCTTGCTGCATGGGCTCACTGCCCGTTGGTGTCCACGACACATTTCACGAAATTAGTCTATTTCATCCTGTCCAAGGTGGCAATCGTCGTCCGTTTATCCGTTTTTGTTTTATTACAGTAGCTGTAGGCTGTGTAATTTGCGACTTTCAAAATGTCACAGAAATACTGAATTGTTCGGCATCCATCTCGGCGCCCCGATTGATGGTGCTGCCACTTCGTTCACTACAAACTTAAGCACTGCTCACAGTTGCAGTGGTAGTACTTTTTTGCTTGTCTGTCTGTCTGTCTGCAATTCTGTCTGTCTGTCTGTGTAGGTTCGTCGGGGCAGGTTTCGCCAGTGAGTACAATCAGCGGTCCAACGCGTCCCTCACCGATACACTTCGATGACGTCGACGTACCCGATGACGTCATGCGTGACCTCACCGCCGCCATCCAGTCCACCTACGGACGTCACGTGACCTCACAGGCGTCACGTGACTATCACGTGACCTCTGACCTCGACCCGCACCAAGGTCAGCGCAACGTCCTCGAAGAGCTGAGCAACAAACTGAGGTCACGTGACCACCACACAGCCGGAGCGGTGACGTCACATGCTGACAATGACGTCATTAAGCCGCAAACTTCTGGTCACCGCGACGACGGCGTCCGCAGCGCGGCCAAGTATCCGCTGTCAGTGGTTGTTTTGCATCTAATTTGCATTTGTTAGTTTATCTTTTAGCAAGCTTACGTTCAAGCGTCTGTAATAGGCCAAATGCAATTTTTTAGGATGGCGGTAAGTAAAAATAAACTTTTAATATGCGTACAAAGCAACAAAAATAAAACGAAATACAATGAAATGAAAGCCCGAGCGTGCAGCTTTTATTTTATTTTATTTGAGTTTATTTTATTTTTTTTATTTTTGTCTCTCCGTACGCATCTCAAGAAGCCTCCTTTAAAATTCAGATGAGAAAACTAGCCTAGTTTACCAGTCCTATTGCAATGTCGCTATAGTACAGGTAATAACCGAGTATCGAGAGGTCATAGTCGGATCAATTGTAGAAAATAATTACAGTTCGTAGGAAACTTCGCCAGATAGGAGCCGAATGAAAGTGTCGTTAACAGTATCATTATGTGCTTCTTAGATCACAACGGGTTTGGAACCCTGAAGAGTACTATAATGTCGTTGTTGTCGTCGTTGTTGTAGTTACCGGGCGGTATACGACTACAGTCCACAGAACGACGACGAGATGCGTCTACGCGAGGACGATGTGATTGAAGTGATGGAGCAGTGTGATGACGGGTGGTATGTTGGCCTGAATCAACGCAGCACCGAGTTTGGCACCTTCCCTGGCAACTACGTCGAAAAAGTCTGCTGGTCAGTTGTAGCAGTAGTAGTTGTTGTTGTTTTACATGTTGTTGTTGTACTTTTACTAGGCCTACTACTACCATTAGTAGTAGTAGCAACAGCAGCAGTATTGTGGATAGCTCTGTATAACTAAATTCCAAAATGCGAGGTCTTCCTCCACACAATTGAGAGCTGGGTAAAAAATCTAAAAAAAAATTGGTGCAATTTCGGTTAATTTTTGACTTCGATCGCGAATATCTGCAAAGTGGAATAAGTTATCGGTAATTGGAAAAGGTGTTCCAAACCACAATTTCGGCTCCCGCGTAATACTTTATTATGTAAACTTCGATCCACAGACGGCGAAACGTTGTTGTTGTTGTTTAAACAGTATGAAACAAACGAGTTTTCGGTTTGTGTTTGTGCACAGAGATTGGTCACGTGGTTAGTCACGTGGCTGATGGGCGGAGTCTTAGCGAGGACATCATTGTGACGACTACAACCATACTCTGTTGGTTGTCATCGGCAGCAAATAAAGATAACATTCGACTGAAATCAACAGAGAGCGAGCTATAAGCGAAATGCAGCGATTGTTTGCAGCGCGAACCTGCAGTGTCAATCATCATTGTTCGTTGCAAGCGCATTGCGGCTTGAAACTTTGCTAGAAAACACGCGCATAAAGACGGACTGACCTAATGAAGTCACATATACGAGGGGCGCTCAAAAATTTCGTAGCTTGACAGCGATATCGTAAGTAGAAAAGTAAACGGGGCGAAAAGTTACAATTTTCCAGCAGACGCTGCAAATTTTTGACAGAATTTCCGCAGACAGTTAAACATTTCCGACACAAGAGATTATGGGTGCTCAGCTTTTTGCTTTTGTCCCAAAACTGCCCCAAAAGTGAGGTTTTCAGCTCTAAAGTTTGCATTTTTAGACAACATTTTTTCGAGATTTGTCTTGTCTCCCTTTCCCACTTGACACGACTCCGCTGTAGCATGCATATGTGACCTAAAAGATACGTAAGCCGACGTCATATCTTGTCACTTTTCAACATAGTATCCTGTAGACCTAACTAAAATGCACTTGAACCCGGATTCTGCTGTAGAAGTAGCGTTGATATTTGTCTTTTAGCCAGCCATTTGTCTTGCAGATTACGAGGGGCAACGGACGTGAGCAGCACAAAAATTATTGTCCACGCAGTTATATTAGCTACGAACTTTTTGAACGTTTCTCCTATCCAAGGTAGCTGCCAGTTGAACACGTCAAATCTGAGTTTAAACAATTTACTGTTAATTGTTATGCCTATAATATAAGAAAATATGTGTCACACATTGGCGCTAACAATATCTTATAATATAAGTTTAACTGCGGTAATTAAAGGAGTTGTTGTTTTTTTTTTATTTTTACTTTGGATGTTTTATTATGCGGCCGTTATATATGCTGCGTATTTTTTTTGTTTTAACTAAGTGCAATAATATTTCTTTGTTTGCGGGTTATACTTATCAACAAGTGAAT
>Ga0209367_1001131_pt1 | contig 31494 bp, 20 predicted proteins | sample WorMetLIZISLAND2_FD_187412 | JGI IMG/M metagenome (GOLD analysis project Ga0209367, IMG submission 187412) | Marine gutless worms symbiont microbial communities from Max Planck institute for Marine Microbiology, Germany - Olavius geniculatus... ...
ATTCAGTCATTGAAAATGCGTTGTTTAAACCATAATATCAATAAAAAAGTCACTGTAGAGTTACATGCACTGAAAGTGTTAATGAATTAAGAACCTTTTAGGTTTTTAATGTTAATGACACCAGTCCTGGAGACAAACAAGCATGTTCACGGTTGATGGATCCAGCGACGAACGTCTCTTGTTGACGATGTATCCGGCAGAACCGGTTATCGTTAAAAATAAAATTAATCGTTAATTTTCTTTGTTAGTTAATGATTAAATTAATCATTAAAATCCACAGCTCTACTAAAAAGTATTTTCAAAACTAAACACTTCAAGCATTTTGTTCCACGGTTTTCTACTGCAACCCCCTGTCCTCTAATAGACAGCATTATGAGATTGATGAATGATGACTGTCTGGAGGATAACAGGGAAGATTATTAGAACTGCCATTTTTGATACGTATGCGCGATTATAATCGACAGTTCTTACAATTTTAGGTTTTCCTTGTTTTTTTGTGTTTTGTTTTTCATAAAGGTTAAACTTTCTGTAAAGGTTAAACTTTGTGTTTTGTTGTTATGTGTATGTGCAATTTTGCCTGCAAAGGCCATCCTCGAAATGACTTATATTGTGTTGGGCGGGACATCAAACCTTACTCACTCACTCACTCACTTCTACAGAGAGAGAAAGGAAGATGTACGGTAGTTGAGTGGTGATGGTAGTGTTGTGTGATATTGCCATAGCAATGAAGCTAGTCGTCGGTGCAGTACTGCAGGTCGAATGCAGCCTACACAACCCATCATCCAGGACCCATCGATGCCTCTGTTAAGCCCACCGGACCCTGCCACTCAGCTAGAGGAAGCCCGACGTCGACTGCAGCTTCACACAAAGTCACTGTAAGTTGAATTTAACGTTTATGTTTGAAGTTCATTTCTGTTACCACCGCCGGAAGATCTACTTTCAACATGGCAGTGGCTGTGTTTTGGTGATGCCATAGTACACCATAATACTTTTGTTCAAATTTCAAATCTCGGAGTCTGTTTTGGTACTCAGTGAAGATGGTAGCATGAGCGAGTGATTGAATATGTAAACTCAGATGACTGATGTTGCTGTGTGGCAGATGGGTTTGGCCTATTTGTGTGGGTTTGTTTGTTTTCTGTGCACTGTTGATCTGTTTGGTCTTCTGCTGAGTTGCGGATTCATGACAATTTCTTTTGACATTACATTTTTGTCTGTCCAATGCAATGCACAGCATTGGACAGAATATAAATCACTTACATCTCCATCCGTTCGCCATTTGTCCGCCATTCGGCATCTGTGTACAAGATTGTGACAGTTGTGGACCGATTTTCATGAAATTTGGAACGTAGCTTCTTTATACCATACTTGAGAAAAGATTCTTCAAGCAGATTCCCATGGTTACTTCAGTACTGCCACTCTCCCTGTTACCATAAGTTCAGGCATCGCCATCACTGCAAGTTTTCCGCAGTAAACTGAAGACCGAACTTCTTGCTTGGTCTTACAGCTATTTTGACTAACAGCATCTTATTGCACTGACTACTATGTGACTTTCATTATTGTTACATCTCCTTGCAGTTATGCCAGCTACGTTCATTGTCATCATCATTATCTGGTGTGCATTGGTGTTATGTTGCGGTACAGTCGATCGTCAGTGCCACAGGGAGCATCTCAAGACAAACAGACTTCATCATCGTTAGATACAATTGTAATAGTCTATTACATGTGCGACGAGCCGATTCCTTACTCTACACGGGTTCACCGCTCGAACACTGTGACACTGCGACTGTTCAAAGAACTCATTGTCAAGAAGGGATGCTTCAGGTCAGTGTGATAACAGTAGTTGTTGTTGTTGTATGTATTAATAGTAATAGATGTTTATAGTGCAGTCATAATGGTGCTGCCACTGCAAGAGTTCAGCCAGTTCATTTGACGAATGTTGCCCGCCTCACTCCTTACCTCAGCGCCTCAGATTCAGTGAGTTTCTCGCTGACATTGTGCGCTTTATAAATTAAATTTGCTTACTTACTTACTTATAGAAGCACTGGGCATCTGCCGGCCTTTGGACCAAGCCAGTCAGCCTGAGCCTCAGATCTGTCTAAACTGGCAGCTACAGCACTGCACTCACCATCGCCATTTATTACTACTCAGCCTGAAAGCTTATACTCATTTTATTGTCCCACGTAGGGTAGAAGGCTGATTCGACCTAGCTGGCTGCTTTTATACTGAAATTTTTTACCTGCTTCCAAACAGCCACCCATTCAAGTACTAACTCGGTCGGACATAGAGCAACTTTGTTGATTCAACAGAGCATGTAATGTAGGTATTATTTCAGACGTGGGTGCAATGACTTCAGCTCTGGCTATGTGTCATTTGACTAATTGATGTGTAGTATTAGTAGTAGTAGTAGCAGTTGTTGTTGTTGTTTATTGTGCATTTAGGTACTATTTCAAGCGAGCATGCAATGACTTCAACTGTGGCTTCGTCTATGAAGAGCTGACTGATGATGATGCTCAATTACCGATGATTGACAGCAAGATCTGTGCCAAGGTTGTTAGAATGAGCTGATATATAACACAACATAATGTAATATATATATATCGGCTCATTTCTGTCTCGAGTCCCGTGATTATCTCATCTCTCTGTTGGTCCATAGAGTCTAGAATGTTTCGTGATAGTGGTGACAGTTGCATTGTGCTCGTTGAGTTAATTCGGATGCAGCGTTGCAAGCATTGAATTGCATCATTTGACATGTCAGTGGCAATTTTTGTCCTCGGCAGAGCTTGGGCTGTGTGATCAAATTGAGTGGCTGGAGGGATTGATTGCGAGTATTGGATTTCTTTTGTCAAATAATATCTCTAATACTACGAAAGACCTCATGTTGAAGCCATGCATGACTGTGGTGTGTCATCCTGTTATTCTCGTACGTTGTTTTGTAAAATCATTGAAAATATGGCTACATTTGTTCAAAGCTATCAATGCAAAACATAAACAAAGGGTATACTGCAATTAAATTGAAAAACAGTCGCTGATTTACTTTCAGCTTAGACATAGATTAGTCAGTGGATAAGTGAATTTTCTTTACTGGCGATGGAGGAATCTTGCTTTTGACATAACATCATACAGTGTGTTCATTGCTGCACGTATTGGGCAACTTCACTTTTTGAGTTAGACTTTCGCTGAGCCTTAACGTCGGTCTAAGTACCTACATAAGTCAAAAAGTGAAGTGATTTCGCTGAGCAAAAACAAAAACATGGCGACTAACATGGATAGTTTAGTAAATCAAAACAGTCTGGTACCAAAAGTAAACGCCGTTATGGCTACACAATGACGTAAGACATTACGTCATTTGCGTGCGCGGCGCATTAAATAAGCAAGTCTAAGCGTAACTGGTTGATTTATTTCCTATTAGGTTTACCGGTTTTCTGCCATTTTTAATCGTTTAGTTGAACTTTGGTCTAAGTACAGACTTTAGTATTCAGCTTTAGCTTTGGCTCAGTGGAAAGGCTCAGCGAAAGTCTAAGACAAAAAGTGAAGCCGCCCATTGTATCATGTTTGTATGCCAGTGATCATACGAATTTCATGATTTTGCTTGTGGCCTATGATGTTTTCAGTACATTGTGGCATTTAGTCCAACCTTGTTGTATACACGCTTCAGTCCATTTTGTTTTTATTTTTTGCCATGTAAGCAAATCGTTTGTTGTGTTGCACAGAACGGCAGGAAAGCAGATTTTTTGTAATTCTGTTCAGTATGAAAGTGGAGATATTGCTGCTTGATAACTGCCAGCATCTAATGAAGGGAGCCGAAAATTAAAGCAAGCAGATATGATCTGCTGCAACAAGGTCAACATTTTTGTGGCTTGGTAATGTAGTAGCCTTTGTTCAAAAGAGTGCATTTTTGCAGTTGTGAGTCACCAGTGCAGGAATATTACTCATGCCAGTAGAAATATCGATTGCTAATTTCATTGAGTAAATTGTAGTAATTTTAGTGGAATTTTTGTTGCAGTGTTGAATAGCAAATACGAGGGTCATTCAAAAAGTTTGTAAACCGACATAGATAACAAATGATACGAACATCAAATTTTGTCACTTTTGAACATCATTCTCTGCAACTCAAATGCACTTCGTCCAGTGTTTGTCCACAGCTGGGATTTTGCTGTAGAGGAATTATTAATCTTGGTTTTTCAGCCAGTAATTTGTATTGCATATTACATTTTCGTCATCGCTAAATCTGCACCTTTCATAAATTTTTTGTATTTTTGGTAACAAATAATAGTTACTTGGGGCTAAGTCTTGTGAATACAACAGGTGAGGGAGTTCTTTAAATGTGGTATTTTGGATGGCAGCCAATGCCTGAGATGATGTGTGAGCAAGTGCATTGTCTTGCTGAAACTGTATATCCAGCAACTCAAATTTCCTCATCTTTTTCCTTAGTGCCACTGAAGCTGTTTCCATCAAATCAGCATAGTAGGTTACTGTAAATGTACTGCCATGTTCAAGATAGTCAGTGCATTTATCTCAGCATCCCAGAATACAGTCATCATAACTTTGCTAGTCGACGTAAAAATGTGTCACTTATTGGCAGGTGAAAAAAAGACATGTTTCTAGGCCGTACTTTGCACTTTTAGTTTCAAGATTAAAGTGATAAAATCAGAACTTATCTACAGATAAAAATAGTGAAATAAAGTTGTTGGAATGTTCGTTGAGCAAATGGAGGAGACTCGCTAATGCGTCAACTCGATTTGTCGCTCAGTGTCAGAAAACATTTGCGGCACCCATCGTGCAGACACCTTTTTTATCAACAAAGTCTTCATCAAGATCGAATGTATGCTACCAGTAGAGATGCCAACAGACCCTTTGGATGAAATAAACTGGCAGTCATTGATCATTTGTCACAAGCTTGTTGATATTTTCAACAGGTTCTTTGTTGACAGCACACGACTGTCCGTGTTGGTGCAAGTCGTTATATGTCACTCTCAAGGGTTTAAGTTCAGCATTCCACTTTGCAACTGTAGCATAAGTAGGAGCAGACTCCCCTGATGTCTCCTTCATATCATAACAAACTTTGTGTGGCATTGTTTCTTTTAAATACAAATACCTGATTACAGCAAAACAGATTCTACAGCCCAATATTAAGTTGTGCAATATTGTAGTGGAGGATGGTACTAGCCAGTGTCAGAATGTCAGCAACATTCACACTGTCCATCTATATCGGTCTACGAACTTTTTGAATGACCCTCGTAGTTGCTGTTGGCAGCATGTCTTACCATGACAATGTATTAATTATTGTGCAGGTGTTTATGTGTATATTATGTTTTATCTTTCATTAATTAGTTTCTGTTCTGTTACATTGTTCGTTATATGTGCCAATCATACTGCAGTGCTGCTTGTATATGCTAAGCATAGGTCAATTGATGATAGATAGTGATTGTAAATATGTGCTGCTGCTAGATGCTGAGCAATTAAGCAATGATTTTTTGTGCTGCTTTCAGTTATATCATAAATCCTTGTCTACTGCATCAACTTTGCCAGCATGGAGGAGTAATGTTTGTTAGTTCTGTGTGTACATGTGACAAATCAACGATGCCACAGTTCTTAGAGAATTTCTGTTACAGTTTTGTATTATTTCGTTTGTTTTTGTTGTTATTTCAGTTTTTTTTTGTTTTATGACTAAGCATCTAATTGCATGTTAGTGAATATGTGTATAACGTTTACTGTTCTCAGTGGTGTTATTATCGTCGATGTGTGTAATTGCTTGCTCAGTGTCAAGAGTGGAGCATCTCTCCTTTTTAAAACTATTAGAGCAAGTCCCCTCCATTCCTGCCTGCCAGTCATTTTCCCCCTTTTCCATTTCTTCTCTGGGAGCCTTTCCACTGGGGAATGCTGCAAGCACCTTTAATATGTTTGTTGCTAAGACATTCTGGGCCTCGAAAATTGCATTTGAGAGCAAAATAGAAACTTGACATGGTCCTGAATTATAGATTTCCATTCCCGTGAATGGCTTAAACATTCTTTTTATTTTTTGTGATGGAGCATTTGCTCAAAGTGTATAAGATGTAGCTGGCCATTGTGATCAGTCGTTGTATGCATTTATTATGATTGCGGTTTTAGTGTCCCTAGCATGTGTGTGTGTGTGTCTGTGTGGTCCCAATCTGCAATGTAGTAGTAAAATTGTGAAATTCAAGCAGGTTCCAGCATTTCATATGCCTCAAACTGTTAAAAGCAAATGAAACAGTCATATGTCATTGTTTGGAGAAATGCGTGGATGGCAAATTTTGTTATGTCAGGATAGAAGTATATATCTTTTAAGATTCAGATATGATGAATTAGAAGAGCTATTGAAAGTATGGTATGGGTGTAGTAGCAACTGTGTTTGTATAATGAGTCTTTTTCCTACACTAATAAGTCACTAACAGTGTTGATGAACATAACACAGTGATGCATTTGGATTTTAATGACATCTCATTTGTGTGTTAGTGCATTGGGCCTAATTAATGTCATCAGTTTTACAGCCTTGTTTTTACTGTGGCCCCCATAAGACAGCAGTGGCTTATTTTGTTACTTGTGATGATCTAAGTTTGACAGATAATGTCATATCTATAACATATTTTTTGTTCAGTTCAAGGTTTGTTACTGGTAGTACGAAATATGCTCCATTAATGTCCAGGTACAAACCCAGATGACAGTCTGTAGATGTGTCAGAATGTCAGCTTTATTATGCTACAATTACAGTAATCAGTAAAAAAAATAATTTAGTGGTAGTTGTATTATATTAAGATAATTTGGATATTGTGTTCTGTGCACAAAATGTTTGTGCCAATTATGTTAATGTTTTGTTGAGTTTGTTTGTTTATTTTGTGATAGTGAATGGTAATTTTGACAATAGCAGTAATCCTGCAAGACCGAAGTAATTGTAGAAACAGTTTCATGATGTGTTGCGCATAATTATTTTGTTTTTATTACGTGCGAAAGCAGCTTCTGCTTTCAGCGCGTCTTAGCCATCACAATTCTGTCCGTCCGCCCGTCCGTCTGTCACATGGTCCAAGCTAGGATCAACAAATCTTCACCGTCGGCTGCCTGGAAGACTCTAGTTTCAGGAATCGTAAAGCTTTTTCATGAATTCGAAGGGGGTCACCCCGAACGAGGGCGCTATATGAGAGGGGGTGGGCAAAATTTGCGATTTTTGGCCAATAAGTCGCTGTATTTCAGTAATGGTGCAAGATAGGGCCTAAGTTACTATTGATCACTAATAGGAAGTCGTACACTGGCTCTCGATTGCCACCACTTTCAATGACCTTTGATGACCTTGAACGCCATAATAGGGGGTTTTATGGATTTTTTGGTGATTTCGGGCTGCGAGTCACATTGCAAGAGCGAATTGCGCCGAAACCAATTGAGATAGACATGGACAAGCTGCGTATGAAATTTTCAGCATTGAACGTAGATTTCAACGGTCCTAAACTCGATTTTCTAGGTTCAAGGAAACCTGCGCACGAGGGCATCAAAGCGCGGTACCCCTGTAAGTCGCAACGAAATGGCTGGAGATAGACTGACAGTTTGCGAACAGGAACTGCTGTAGGCTTTCACGCATCCCGTGAGCATTAGCTCAAATTTCTTGTTTAGTTGTGTTTTAGCGGTTTAGTGCACTGTGCTCTTCACTGTTTACCTAGTAGCCGAGCATCAATGCAGTGTGTGGATATATTACATTGGTTCTCCTCTCAACCATTGTGGTTGCATTTGAACAAAAATCTTATCAAGCAGCATGCTGGCTGACAAGTTTTCTTAACCCTTCAGTGTTTGATGCTGTTGCTCAGCCAACACCTAGGCAATCCAGCTTACAGAATTACTACTACAACTGTTCCCAAGTTCCCGACAATTAACTTTTTAGCCTAACTAGGAATAATATCCCTAAAATGGCCTGATTAAACAGAAGCCAAGTATGTATGTATGCGTGGATTTGTGCTTTTATAACAGTTACCGGCTATGCATCTATCCAGCACCACATGTAATAGCCACTCACCCAGTGTCAGTATATTGCATCCTGCTGTCAGTGTTCTTTTGAATTGTTTATTGCTTGTCCAGTTACATAATGTTCTTTTGCTGTGTCTGAAGTTGGCAGGTTATTTGACAGATTAGTAATCACAGATTAGTTGAAAATGTCGAAGAATTTAAAGTTAGGAATAAAGTGGCGTAGTAGCTATATTGACAGTTTGCCTGTGTATTATCTTTTTCTTCTCCCACATCACGGACTGCCGCATCTTTGAAGAATAGTGTGGTTGGTGCTTTTCCTGGCTGAAAATATTAAATGGAATCTTAGACACCAAGCAGGAGAACAGGTATTCCAAGTTTTTGTGTCATGTCGGTAGATATACCAATGTATTCAAGACGAGTCATGAGTGCCTTCGCAAGAGTAAGATGGACACTGTACCTTAAAATGTCAGATTTGTGTTGAGTTGGTCACTCTGTGATTTTGTGCATGGTGACCATTTTTGTGGTACAGTTTGAAAACATTCGGAGAATTTGATGGCTGTCAGGGGAAGGTCAGTTCTGGCCAAGTCAGGAAAAAATTTCGCTTAGGGTTAGTGGGGATAGTAGACTTTCGGAACAGTGGACCTTCAGAATAGCCGACCCAAATTTTTTGGGCGTGGCAAAAATTGCATTAAAGCAACCATGTCTTGTGCCCACTGAACTGTTTCTTCTGTGTCTGTAGGTATGTCAGGAATGAATGGCATTATACAGCAGTGATAGTAGCTAGCCAAAGTGTTGGCTAGCTGTTGGTTGCTCATTCATGATTCAATATTACTAACAGATGTGCATATATAAGTTTAGTGTCACCATGCTGCACTGAAGCAATTAATAGCCATCATTCCAGTGGCTAGCCGGTTTAGTCTTCTGTTTTTGTAGTAAATTGTCTACCAGCTGAGCACCGTTGAACAGCTTACATGTATCTGCCTTCTTCCCACTGTATGTCCTTCTAATACACAGCATTCAGACAAAATGGGCATTTTTGCTGGTTCTTGTACTTAAATAAGGGCTAACTTTATATCCAACACGAACAACTGCTGCTTGCATCAGAACGTCATTATTATATTCTCTATTTATATGCATAGTGAAACGTCACGTAAAAATCGTCACAATTATCTTAAATATAAAATACTCTCAAATACACTGATGAAAACTATAGCAGATGATCAATTAACATTACAAAAATATTGGAGCAAAAATCTGATCAGTCAGAATTAATATACATAACTGTATAAGTTACAAGTAAGAGACAAAACAGGAATGATGCTATGGACTGTCAACGACTAACAGACGACAAAAAAAGCCACATCTGACATCAGACCACTACGGTAACGTCTGTCATAATAGTCAGCATCATATGCCGCCCACCAACTTGCACCAGCATATATCATCATATTAATAAATCAATCACTGCCACCATACGGTATGTAATAGTCCTCACAATCGACTACATATAAATGTAGAGTTTGGCACTGAAATATGTGAAAATACATTCCCCACGCTGTCTGTCCAGCATAAACAGTCATCCACACATAAACTCTGAACATGCACGATCAAAATACGTCATCACAGTTTGCTTCTTGCATGGTGCACCTGCACCATGTATAACTGGTGCTGTAATTATCATATCAGTAACACAAGTAAGTGACCCTATTTGCGGTATAAGCATCACAGAACAGCCCATGCGAGAGTTCACATGGCTCATTTGATGAATGTAGAACAATGCCGGGCAGCTGCCGACCTTTGCACTAAGCCGCAATTTTACTGCTCTGCGGAGGGATAGAAGGCTGAGTTGACCTGGTTGGTGGGTAATACATGCACATTGCAGCAGCGTCATGCAGTGGTGGTTCAGGACCCCAAAATCTGTAGGTGCTGTGTTCCACCTCGAACCATACTGGATTGGATGGCCTTTACTTACACAGGTATATAGCTAGCTAGCTAGTCATCGGCCAATGTGTTATACACACTAAACTGGGGGTGCTGAGCCAACATCAGGCTAGAAGTGTCACTGGCATCAGGCCGCCTGTTGTAAGTGGCACGTTGATCGCAAAGCTAAGCATCTGTCAAGAGCTTTCTCTGTGTGCCTGCTGTCTGTGTATACTGAGTTCTTGCTGTAGCAGCGTCGCTCTCTGTTGTAAGACGTCAACCTGTTGACGTAATGACGATATTGTGTCTTCCAGTTCCTGCACAAAGTCCGCTTTTACGCACGCACCTTCTCCTCAATCTAAGGTAATATAATAGACTGCATTACAACTGTAACTGACCACGAATGTTGACAATATTCAACGAACATAAAGAAGCAGCTAATGAAGATTCTAGATTGTTTTTCTATACAAAAATAACAAGAACAGCGGCAGCTTCTACTAATATTCAAGTTTGGCCGAATACACATCAGATATTTGGCACAGCTCCACAGGATATGCACCAATGTTAAATTTTCGTAGTGAGATAAAGAGCAACAGACCAGTTTGACTTGCGCGGGAACCATGCGTTGAAGCCTCTCCTCATAAGTGGCCCTCAGCAGAGTCAGCTGCACCAGCCACACATACCATACACATAAACAGCAGCGTTGTTGCTGAAAAAGTTGGGGGAAGAAGGAAGTTGCAATTTTCCGACAGCTGCAAACTTCTGACACAGGATGTTATAAATGTTCAAAATTACAATTTTGCCCTTAAAATAGGGGATTTCCAGCTCCAAATTTTGTATTTTTGAAAGAAATTGTTTGGGCAAGAATGAAATTTTCCATCAGGCTAAAATTTAGGGGGAGGGAGAATTGCCCACCTTACCTCCCCTCCTTCCCCCAAATATGTCACTGCACACACTCGGTATTGGTAGCTGAGTTAGCCCATCAAACTAATTTATAATTTATAAAGTGTCAAAATCAAAAAAATAGAATCTGAAACTCTAGGACTATGGCCAATATTAACAGAACTAAAGGCAGTCTTAAATACAAAATAGTGCTGTCTGGCACAACGTAGCGCTGTTCCGAAATCAAGAACGTTAAAAAAGTTCATAGGATACAGTAAGTAAGAACAAAAACATGAAAATTATGCTGGTCAATACAACAACTTGTTTCAACTGCTGGCGGTGTATATCCAAAAGTTTCGAAGGTTAAAGTATATTTATAACTCTTAATATCAACCTATCACCTGCCATATATTTATTATACGAGGTATACAAAAAAGAAAAATATCACAATACACAACTGAGAGATTAAAAACTGAATATCAAAGAACGGCAGATTCAAATAAAATGTGGGATCTCACAGTGTTAGTAGGCTGGTACTCAGTTTAAATACCAAAGAGTAGTGTTAACTTTGGTGGTTATATTCCGAGATGGTTTACCTGTCCGCAGACAGTCACCTATCTTAGTAATAGGTGGCGCAGCATAGTGGTTAGAACATCAGTCCTGGCCAGCGAACTTTCTCTATCCTGCGCTAGACTGATGGATGGCCGTTTGACCACTTTGTGGGTAAAGCGACCGCTGTCAGTCAACTAACAAGGCCAACTCAGCCTGCCATCCCTCCGGGGTCGGTTAAATGAGTAGTAACCCATTATATGGGTTACGGAAGGTGGGAACCTTGGTACAGCTGACTAGGGTTGCCTAGCCGACCGCTGCGCCAGCCTGTGTCTGCAGGCTGCACACGGTGGCCGTGCGGCCGGCGGCTCTGGTTAGTGACAAAAGCGCATTAGAAGCGTGTTTGCGAGGATGCACTATATAAATTGACGACCTTTACCTGTTTACCTTTTTAGGTAGTAGCCACTTGACAGTGACCCGACCAGGAGCCAAACTATTGACCATAACACAAGGTCGTAACCGCTACCCAACTAAACCACCAAGTATGAAACAACTGCATCATGACACTACACTAGGAGCATTCACAAAATAGAACAGAACAAATGTGGTCGACTGAAAAAATCAAAAACAGAAAGACAGGCGTCGAAAAAATGAAGAAAAATTCAAGAAATGATTTCTGAATGAAACCCGCTGTAATTATACAGCAGTGGCCAAATATGGCAAGGAGGCGGGGCTAACTGGACGCACCTGTTCTAGCTCATGCAACTGCAGCTGGCTGATCTGTCTCTCTAGCTGTTCGATTGTATCCGTCTGTCTGCCTAGTTCTCTCTCCATCTCCTACAACAAGCCACGGTGAACAGACATGAACAACCATCTCTATGTATGTATACGACGTGCAAGTGATCTACCAAGTAGTGAGTAACAAGTAGTATTCTCGGCAAAACGTAAGGGGAGGGCAGTACGTTTTCTGACAGCTACAAATTTCCATCAGAGAAGATTTTTGGTGCTTGAACATTTTCAGCCACAAATTTTGTATTTTTGGAATAAAATTCTCCGACAAACAGCAAATTTTCCGACGGGCTGAAATTTAGCCAGGCAACGGTGACATCGTATGGGTCAGCGATGGTACAGATGACAGGGTGTCGCTGAGTTCCTATAAGCTGTCTTCAGTGACTGTTCTGTTATCTGTTAGGCCAATCAGTTGGCTGTAACTTGCAATCTAAATTTTGAGTTGACTGAAAATCTGACGCACCAGTTTCCCCTTCCCAACGACAGACTGGCATACACTGTCCAGTACAATGCTACATGGGACTACACAGGTGTCCCTGCTAAATGACATCTCATTCTGTTCATTGGCTCTAGCAGGGTGTTTGGGTGCGACAGACAGACTGACCACTATGTGGCAACATCTGTCGCAATAGTTGAATCACTGTTGCTTGCCACCTAAAAAGCCGCGCTAAGTCTCCGTTTGAGTGTAATCATCAGTCAATCGAATTTTTTAAAAATCAGCTTACAAACAGCATCTGGCAAATACTACAATGCATGTACCAATAATGCAGACAAAATACAAATTACACAGTAAAATACAAAATTATGTAATGCATGCGTGTGTGCTGACATGACTGATAATATGCATTGTGCGTACCAAACATGTCTGCTTCATCGCTTGACGTTCCTCGTGAAACCTGCATTCAGCTGACGACTTCTCTGCCTCATAGCCTAAATGCTGCCTATCAACGGACACACAACTGACAGCTAATAACAGCAGCGTCGTACATTAAAAAGCAGGCAGGGCAGGAATTGCATTTTCCAACAGACAGTTACAAATTTCCCACAACCAAGACTATGGACGAAAGTTTTTGGACAAGAAGATTTTCTGACAATTTTCCAACGACCAATAATTTACGAGGGCCTGCCCTCTCTTCCCCCAGCCACGACACTACTGGCTAATAATGCTGCTCACAGCTTAAATGGGGTGCAGGTTCCTATTCTGACAATAATTCTGATTACAGCGGCCACTATTCTGACAAACATAACATTATACAGGGTGGGCCAAAAAACGTGCCACTTTACTTTTGTCCATATCTTTGCCAAAAGTCAAGTGATTTTCAAAATTCTATAACTGGTGCATTCTGTGGACAATTAGCAATAAAATGACTATTGAATATCCTGCCACACGTTAACTGTGTCACTACACTACCTTGTGAAATACAAATGCAAGAAAAACTAACAATAATAGACAGCAAGCGAGTTGATAAACATAATACACTTCCAACCAAAAATGCAGTGAATGATCTGTACAACGCTATACTGTGTTAGATCCGTTTCTTTGGATATCTGGCATATTAAACGATATGTTTGTTTCTGGCCTTTGTGGTTTAGCAAGCCTACCATTTCATCCACAGTAATCACGTTCTCTTCCGTAAGTGTATGCTTCAGTCTGCCAATCTCATGCCGTTGGTCGGTGCTGCATGTTTCCAAAATCAGTGTTAATAACATTCCCACGCTTTCTTTGTTGCAGTTTATCTTAAAAAATTCTGCCATTATTCTCCGAAAACTGTATTTTTTGAATCGGTACAAGTTCTTAATCAGAGCCTTGTCTCCACTGCTAAATGGCACATTACATCACCGGTATATCTTCAGTGCATTAAAAATTTATTATTTATGACAATATCATCTGCTTTTGTTTACAAACATCAGAAATGTACATAAAACTAAACATAATTTAATTTTTGTATAAAAATTAGTGAAAATTGTCCCAGAATATGATTTTTTGCATATGTATTATAGTAATTTTGGTGATTTTTGAAAATTTATGTTTCACATGGTAGTGTAGCGACACAGTTAAAGTGTGGTGGGATAATTAACAACAGTATGTGACAGTAAAAGAATTTTGAAAATCGGTCAATAATTGGCGAAGACATAGACAAAAGTAAAGTAGCACATTTTTATGGCCCACGGTGTACAGTAAACCTGCAGTTACGGGAATAACGCAACGATTTGGGTCCACCGTAGCCAAAGATACAATTTATCCCTATTCCTAACCTATCACTAACCTTAACCCCATCCCTAACCCTACATGTTGATATATGACGTATCAGAATAGGAACTGTCAGAATAGCAACTGCTTTCCCCCATCGAAATGCTGCCCGTTATCAGGTACACATAAAAGCACTGATTGACCGTGGGCATTGTTTGTCGTATTGCATAATCTTCTAGCCGTTCCTGGTGCAGTCTAATAAATCTTATCTTATCTTACCTACAGTACATCAAAACTATGCATATACTAGAGCCTGATGAAATATGTGTGCTTCCAGTTGCCGTCGTCACAAAAAATACCTACATCCCTGAATTTTTTATTGAACCCTCAGAAATATTGTTGTTATTTTTAGTTTGCTTTCAAAGTTTTACTAAAAAACTGTTTACTTTAGTTCTCATGGGTGCTATTCACTCTGCCAATTTGATTTATGAGTCGTTGTGTAATAGTACGCAACATGTCATAAAACAGAAATGAAAAAAAAATTTTCACCCCTCCCCTTTCTACTTTTTCAGCAGCTGCAACCAGAAGCACTTTTAGGCTGACATGAGGCTGTCAAACCTTTCCAGTTGTAAAGTCAGTTTTTCAACGGCCACTTGCAGCTCTGCAGCGTTCTGTAAATAAATGCACAATACACGGTGACTGACACTGCTTCTCTCAAAATATTCTACAAACTACTACTAACAGGCATTTAAGCAAAAGACAATCGCTGTGGCAAATCCACACTATTCCTCATTTATATTCACTGGGTGGCAGCACAGAACTGGCGGGTTGACTGCAATTTGCAATTTCATGTTTATGGTGAGTTCAACCCTCAAATCTCCCATTTTTCCGCTAAAGATCCAACACAATGTGTCATTGTAACCACAGGTGTACCTGCAAAATTGCATCTACACCGTGCCCCCCAAAAAACATCCCGAACATTATCAATTGTCACACGACAGAAACATCCAATTTTAATAATTTTAGGTAAGTTTATTCTTGGCACAACTGGCCATCAAATGACCATTCAAAATTCCACCTCAACCAGTGTCTGCTTCTGCATTACCTGGGGAAAACAGAACCCACAAAGTGTGAGTTGAAATGAACAGAAATACGTCAAAAAGCATCCTAAACATTATCGATTGTGACTTTAAGAAGGATTGATAGATTTTAATAATTTTTGGTGCAAACATTTTTGACATTACTTGCCATCAAATAACCATTTTAGTTCCAACCTCACCAAATGTCTGTTTCTGCACTACCTGGGAAAACCCTAACAGGCAAAATAGGACAAAAATGCAATATATCGTTGGTTTTGTTAACCCAGGTAGTGCAAATGCAGACAATGGGTGCGATGGAAAATTGGACAGTCATTTGATCGCCAGTTGTGTCAGAAATATTAGTGTCAAAAATTATTAAAAGCTGATGATCCTTCTTTATGTTGCAATCAAAAATGTCCAGGATGTTTTTTCCGGACATGGTGTAAATCCATCTAACTGTTTCAGCAAGAAACATGAATGTGACAGACCGACAGAGAAATGTATGGAGAATCTATGAAGAAATGTGTAGCAACAGGTAGAATCACTTGCACTGCAAACAATTCTGCCCAATTACGCATACACTTAGTTGTCACTAGCCACTCTTTCTGTTATGACACTGTTGCTTGGGCAAAACGTTTTGCTTTAGAATCGATTGCTCAGACTGAAAATCAAGGTAAAGCCAACTACCGGTAAACTAGTTTTACCTGGAAAATGGTTTACGAGTCAGTGAATGTTAGCATTTTGGAAGAAAACTGACAAACTAAAGCTCAATTATACCACAAGAAAATCTGCTGCACTACATTCTTAAAATGTGAGAACAAACTTTATGAATAATTTTTTATTGTACTACAACTTCAGCACATCCATAATAGAACAGAAAATAACAACAGCTGTAATTGTAGTAGTAGTTGTAGTACTAACAGTAGCAGTAACAGCAACAGTAGTAGTAATAATAATAATAATAATAATAATAGAACATTTATATAGTGCACTATCATTTCGAAGAAATCTCTAGTGCGCTTGGCGGTCAAGTATAAATACTGCAAGTTCATAGTGTCCGCTAAAAACGAAACAAAACTGCGACAGTAGTAGTAATAGCAGTAGTAGTAGTAGTTGTTGCTGCTGTTGTAGTGGTGTACAGCAGTGTCAGAATCACCTGTGCGGCTGCATGACTGCGAGCATTGTAGTCAGCGTTGATCTCTTGCAACTTGTCATTTGTCTACAAAATATCACATCAGCTCACACAATGCAGAACACGCAATCACATCAGATAGGGTATTCCTTCAATAACAACTAAGAGAATGCACTGCTGCTGCTGTTGTTGCATTAACATGTACTAACAACATAGCTGATGAAATCTAAAGATGTGTAATAAGATTACAATCAGTAATACAGGTCCGCTAGCTGCCTGTGATGTTTTCTGTCTTTTATATCATATTTCTGAGCTACAACCCATCAACTATAACTCTCAGTTGTATGACTGTTGTTCTAATGACGACAGTAATCGTGATCACAAGTTCATCGCAATGTTAACTCGAGCTCCGATGCTACTGTTCCATAAAGTGCTAATGATCAGTCATATTAATTAAACAATTAGCATTCAATGCACAGAGGCAAGCAGTTCAAAGCAAATTAATCATGCTGTGACCTTGACCTTTAAGTGATCTTTCTTCTCGATTACCTAAGCAGTTCACACTATTCCAAGATGCACTACTCACACCATTTTTGGTGAACATTTGTTGATGCATATCATATCAGAGATATAAAGTGGAAACAACACCATAAATGGATGGACGGGTGTACAGATGGACAACTGTAAACATAACACATGCAGAAGCACCTAACAGCAGCAGGCGAAGGCACAGATGAACAACTGACTTTCTCACTCATTTACTTACTTATTTACCTAGCTGTGCCATAAGTAGCAAAAATGGGGCATCGCTAAATGTCTGTGGAAGATCTTGAATGCAGAAATCTGTCAAACATCAAACAACATATGCACAAAATTAGAAGTTACCTGTTTTAGAAGATTTTCCATTTCATTGCCGTGCATTTTTTCCAGCCGGATTTTTTCTTCTTCCAGTTGTGACTTCAAACTTGACAACTGCATGAACCGAGTTCACAAGCAACACGAACAGTAGAGCAGTGGCAGTAGACTAACGCTGTGGCATTCACAAGCACTTGATTAAACCGACAGACTTTCCACCAAAATACAAAAACCCAATGTATATTTTCTGACACACAACAATAAATGTTGATGATAAAATGCTCTTAATGACCATGCTCTGCTGAAGTGGTACGTGACAGCCTTCCATTGTAATAATACACTGACAACGACATGCATGAAAAGCACTGCAATACCGTTTCTCACACTACAGAAAACCAAAAATGCTGTCATAGGACTGGGCTAAGGCAACCCACAAAACTGCAGTGTTCAGGACCCATCATAAAACATCATGTCCCCAGTCGGGAACACAAGTCATTCTCCAATGCTCGGAAATTGCCGGTTGGCTGTATAAATCTAAAAAAGTCTATGAAAGTACTGCTATAATAACGCCAATTTAAAATTTATTTCTTCAGACAAGCCTACTGTAAAATAACTGCTGAAAAAACGTAGCAGTAAAACCAAAAAAAACGTACCAGTAAAACCAAAGCTAAGTAAGTAAGTGCGTATCAAGAACTCCACAACGACATGCTAAGTATCACACAGCCGAAACACCAATGCAGCACACATTATCTGTTTACATGTACTTCTAGACTTTCAACACTTCTACTCCTCATGCCACTAGCACAGCGAGTGCATCAGAGCTCGTTTTATGACTAATGCATTATATAAACCACTTACTTGGTTAGTAACTAATGTGAGTGGTAGTAGTGTGTAGTAGTAGAAACAGACCTGTGTGTGAAAGCCTGCCTGTAGCTGTATCAGTTCACGTTTGCGTTGTTGTTTCACATGAACTACTTCATCATGCAGACGACCCACCTCTGACTCCAGCTCAGCTCGCAGCTAACAGACACCACATACACAGCTAGTAGTAGTAGTAGTAGTAGTAGAAGTCGATGAACCGAGACCAGGGGTCCTACCAACTTCCACACATCTATGACTACTTACTGTCCGCCGCAGCTACCACCTGGTGGACAGTCGTTCCGATGAAGGCAGCAGCAGTTGCCAAAACGTCAACAAAAACAATAATAAAAGGTTGTAATTTGATGAATTTATTGTAACTTATTAAGAAGTAGTAGCAGCCAGTAGTAGTCATGGATAAGTTCAAGGCCAGCATTTTCAAGGCCAAAGCCAAGTAAATGGCCAAGGCCACTAAAAACGTATGTAAGTAAAGTAAATATGATGACGATTTTGCATCAAAAGCCAGTTTTATCTTATTCAAACCATAATGAAGTATCATAAACATGCTCAGACAAACACAGTTTCAAACATAGACAGATGTGCGAGCAAAAGTGGTGATGCAGCCCGTTAGAATGGCGGCACCATAACGCTAGACTTAGGTACCTTGGCATCGTTATCCGCTTGTTGTTTCGCTGTTTGCCGAAGCTCCAACAACTCTTTGTCCTTCTCAGCTCTCAGCAGCTGGGCCTGAGCCATGCTCTCATTGGTCAGTCGCTCTTGTTCCAGTTCTGCAGCTGCTCGCAGCTCACCGAGCTGCTGGTCTCGTGAGCGCAGCAGTTCGTCGCACTGACGAGCAAAGTCCTGGGTCTGACGAACGCAGGCGGACTTGGACCGACACAGTTCAGACTCCACCGCCTCTAACTGTCCTCACATGCACAGACACATGTCAATCAATCATCAATTGATCAAACAATAAGCACAGAGGTCTTGTTTTGATCGACCTCCTCCAATCCATTTCTGCAGGCTTGACTCTGGTTTGGTGGTGAACCGTTTCAGCATACAGCCAACTACCCAGGTTAACTCAGCCTTCTATCCCTACTTGATAAGTAAATTGAGTACCGACCAGCCTGGCTGGAATTGAAGTGGGACACGTTCACCTGTGATGGGGTTGGACGGCAGGTAATACTGTGTGATCCCAAGTGGCAGCTGATGCTCCATAGTCTGTAGACATGAGATGAATTTCCTATGAAGAGCTATGCATGCAGACTGAGTGTCGATGTTTTGTACAGAGACAGAGAGAGACAAGCAAAAGACACTGCAAGAATCAGACAGACCTGTGACTTCATGCGCTGGTACATCTCCACGGAGCTGCATTCAATCTGCAGCTTGAAGTCTTGGAGATCTTTCTGCGCTTGTTCCGCTTCTTTCTTCCAACTCGCTGCCAGCTGACACACGTCAGAATCTTTCTTGCTAGAAAACCGCACACCCAAACCTCATGTTGTTTTTCTTTTACCGGTGCACGGGGAGGGTTGCCAACAATTATCAAATTTGTCATTTCAAAAGGAACTTGGCTGTTCAAATTTCAGTATGGCAGTTTGATACTTTTTGGCATTATTCTTTGCATTTGGCAGTAACATTTAATTTTTCCGGAAAAGTTTGGCAGTAACAAATGATGTTTTATAGACAGTATTGTTAAAAAATTTGGCATTCAGCCGAAAAGCATTGGCAACCTATGCAAGGGTGGAATTCACTGGCAAACAGAACAAGCAAGTAAACAGTCTTACACAATCTGTAATATTTATGACAATTCTGGTGCACATTTGAATCAAAGATGCATCAAAATTAGTTTGATTCTGGTTGCCAGTACCAGCGCAGGCGAGTGTCAGAAAACTCATCTCTAAAATGACCACGATAATGTGTCGATCAGCATGTAAAACTATTTTCACTCACTTACTCAAATGCACGATAAAGAATACAACAACTGACCTCAACAAGTCTTGCAATTCTTTCACTTTAATGCCCGACTGTTTCTGTGCATCGTCTAGTTTCTCTTGCAACTGATTCACTTTGACGCCAGATTGTTTCTGCACATCATCTAGTTCCATCTGCAGTTGCTTCACCTTGTCCTTCAGCTCAGAACTGGTGATTTCTGACTGCTTCAATCTTTCCTCAGATTTACGCAGTTGAGCTTGAAGCTGTTTAAATTCTGCCGCAGATTCATGCAGTTCAGACTGAAGCTCATCGGTTCTTGCTTGAGATTCGTGCAGCTGAGATTGAAGCTGATCAATATTGTTCTTCAGCTGAAAATTCTTGACTTCTGACTGCTTCAATTTTTCTCGAGATTCATGCAGTTCAGACTGCAACTGATCAGACTTTGCTTCAGATTCATGCAGTTCAGACTGAAGCTGCTTATATCTTGCTTGAGATTCATGCAGTTGAGATTGAAGCTGATCAATATTGTTCTTCAGCCGAGCACTGCTAAGTTCCGACTGTTTCAATCTTGTTTCAGACTCATGCAATTTCGATTGAAGCTGCTTACATCTTGCTTCAGAATCATGTAGCTGAGAATGAAGTAACTTAAACCTTGTCTGAGATTCACGCAGTTCAGATTGCATGTGATCAAGCCTTCCTTCAGATTCGTGTAGTTGAGATTCAAGCTGTTGACTTGTGTTATTCAGCTGAGCCTTGCTAAGTTCCAATCGTTTAAACCTTGTTTCGGATTCACTCAGTTCTGACTGCAGTTGATCGGCTCTGTTCTTCAGCTGGGTGCTGCTAAGCTCCAGCCGTTTCCTCTCACATATGACCCTCTCCAGCTCCGACGTCCGCTGCTCGACCCGAGTCTCAAGTTCTTTTATCACTCCCGACTAACACATGCAGCAAACACTCAGTCAGCAGCTAGCAACAGTGCTGGTGAGAAACAACATACAAAATGTTATTGTGTGGCTATGTTTGTTAAAAAAATCATCTACACGCTGTTTTATTGCTAATATCACACTGTACTGTGCAATCTAGCAGTAATTCTGCTATTGAAAAAAATAAAACATATTCAATTACATCTGTTGCTGTACCCCAATTACCCGACAAGAATAATGTGAGTAGTAATACAGGATGCAGCAAAAAATAGCCCCTAAAGTTTTTTGCTGTTTTCTCAGCAACTGTTTGAAATTTTAATTCCAAATTTTACAGCTTTATTTTGTATAACATTCTACATCTAACTGCCAAGCAAAATATGATTCCATTGAAAAACGTCAAAGTTACAGACTTCTTAACATTAACGCCTACCGATTTTTCAGCATTAAAAATGCTTAAGCTAAAAATGCTAATTAATTCTCAAAAACCGGTTACCACGTTAGTGCCGATGACGTCATAGTGACGATTTGATAAACAGTAATTTTTTTGTTCATAAATTATTACTAAATTATCGTTCTTTTTAAGCAAACGACGGCTGCCCATTGGGTTCATCTTCTAACAGGACGTCACGCCAGCACGCACAGCGTGGAGCCCACAGAACATGACTGAGGGCCAACTGTCCAGATTTCATCACAAAGGATTAGTGGCCTTCCAATTTGGCGAATATAAACCCAATGGACTATCACGTGTGAACTGTAATGTTGGAGGCTTACTCCAAGCTTAAAAGAAAGCAGAAAACAATCGCTGAAGTCAAGAAAGCACTTCAGGTTATCTGGGGCAACCTACCACAAGGATCGATCGACAAGTTCATGAAAGACTTCTCAAATTAAGCGACTGAAGGCTTGTGTTGGAGTTTGAAGCTGGCGGTGGACACTTCAATTATTCACAGTAACAATAAAATTCTGACATCTAATCATTAGTTAACTGTGTTGTTTCAACGATGTTATTGAATTGATGTTGTAGCTCGAACATTTTTTAATGCTGAAAAATTGGTAGTCGGTCATGTTAAAAAGTCTATAACTTCGTCGTTTTTCAACAGAATCAAATTTTACTTGGCTGTTAGATGTGAAAGGTTTCCATAAATAAAGCTGTAAAATTTCAAATTAAAATTCCAAAAGGTTGCTGAGAAAACAGCGAAAAACTTTAGGTGGGCTACTTTTTTGCTGCACCCTGTATAGTTACTACATCAGTTGGTTGTAGTCTGTCGGCATCACATTCAGCTTAACAAGAGTTTCTGTCCTTAGCTAATGAATCGCTGTATTAGTACTACAACTAGCAGTAGTATAGTGAGTAGTAGTAGTAGTAGTAGTAGTAGTGCTACAGACCGTGGACTGCATCATTTGGTCGTAATCTCCCTGCATTGCGTTCAGCTTGTCCTCAGTCTCCGTCATCAGCTGATGAATCGCTGTCGTCTGTTGATGTTCCATTTCAGCTTTCCGTCGCTCATACTCAGAAATAACCTCACGCAGCTGCATACACCACACAACAACAATCACAGTGCCGTGTGCCATCATGACATGTGACACTCCATCCAGTTGCCAGGAATCGCAGGTGTTGACAAAGAATTAGGTCTCTGCACATGCCATGATTTTGACAGATATGTCTCATTTTGAAGATACCTGGTGACCTCCATCCGTGACGTTTTTAAACAAATTTTATTGGTGCACCAAAGGCAACGTTTGCATCAGTTTTGGTTCTCTGTGCCTTTCTGTTTTCAATTTTACAACATGGCGCAAGACAGATCGATGGAAAGGCAGACTGACGGCTAGACCCATAACGTGGTCTATTAGGCTGGCTGCACCATAAGATACCATAATTAATGAAATGTTACTAACCACATGGCTAAAAGTGTATGATGCAGTTGCATAATACAGCTAGCACAGTTAATACACTATCATAAAAATCACAGGCTGAATGGCAGCACATTGACACACAGTCAGTGTGATGCGGGCAATATCACCTTTTGTGATTTTTGCTGTTTTCGAAGTGCGAGTTTTTTAATGTTGCCGTTAACAAGTGTATAAACTGATGTTTTGTACATTTATCATGAAATAATGACAGCCAATAATTCTCATAAAACAAACAAATTTAGTAAGAATGCAGTGAGTGCTTTAGATCTATAATTTGTCTAAAAATGGTCTGTCTGCAAAGAAAAATCATATATGAGTACCTCCTGTCCGCACATGTATCGGTTCTCATAGTAGCAGTAGCCGCTCCCACTATTTGAAATACCCTTTCCTTTGACATTAACAGTTCTCTATGTGCTGTTTTCATTGCCAATTCAAACATTTTTGCTATAACTTTAGGCCATCTTAGAACACTGCTCTAGCCCTCTCACCTCAAACTCAATGGGTTTCTCATCAACATTGTGCACTGTACAAATTTACTTACTTACTTACTTAGTTAACCTAAGTATTTAGCTTAAACATGGACTTTGCAAAAAAAGTGATATAAAACAGTTTGAAGCATTTGAAATATGGATTTGGTGCCACACGCTGAGGACGTCTTGGACAGAACACAAAACAATGATGCAATGCTAAGAATAGTTGTAGTGAGAAGGAAACTGCTGGAAATGTTCAGAAAAAGACGAAAGAGGTGGTTAGGGTATGTGTTGCATTACAATACTCTAGCAAGAACAGTATTAAAAGGACAACTGCTGGAAAAGAAAGAACAAGAGAAACCAAAAGAAATGCTACTGAGTTAGCTACTGGAGACAAATGACAGGTACATCGATTATCCACAACTCAAGGAGCTGGCACATTAGTGGGCAAGATGGTGTCAATGGAAAACGAATACCTGCCAGTAAGAGCAAAATACAACAGAAACTAGGACAACCTTTTGATCAAAAACAGCCTGCTGAGCTGCAGCGTTGTCTTCCATTTGGCGCTGAAGCTGTGCAAGTTTTTCATCCCGCATTTCACCCATACCACTGATGAGTTGTTGCTGCAGCTGCATCGCTGTCAATATGTCGCACATCACACAAAGACTCACTCTCTTGGTATTTGTTTATCTGACACGTTGCCTGGTACTACTTCATGCTATGCTGGTTCACATAAAAAAAACGTACAACTGATATTGTTCTATAGTCAGCACAATCGTAAATGATGCTTACATCCAGCAACACTAATATTCTGTATGAATTTATCAACTATCTTTGTCACTATTACAATTCAGGAATAACCATGAAAGATAAGCCAAACCTCTGTATTTTGAATTCTGCTTTTGTATTAAGTCCACAGAAACATAATTAACCACCACTGCTTTATAAATGCATAAAAAGCAGTTTTACACAGTACATATTCAATAAGTGATACTCAGTCATGGACAAATATTCAAACATTAAATAAACAGATATGCCTAGGTAGGGTTCATATGTACCTGAAAAATGCATGGCTTACTTCAAGAAATGTCATACAGCAGAATATTCCAACTTCCAAAAAAGAAAAAATACAAAAAAAAACAATGTGAAATACAAAATAAAATGAAAAAACAAGCCTTTTTTCTCTGCTTCACCGAGCAATTTGTCTTGCTCTTCACTTTTCTGTCTAAACTGACATTTAACTTCTTCAATCTCCGCATTCTTTCGATCAAGAATCTGACCAACAAATTCAACAATTTCCCAAAATACGAGCCAATTAATTTAAAACAACGTGCAATGAAATGTAAATATTTCACAGTACATAAGAAAAGAAATGGAAAAACATCTAAATCTGAATCTGCTGATATTAAAACATTCCGAGCCTACTCAGCCTGGCTGACGTTCCTGCATTCTTTGATGACAGTTCATACAAACAACTAAAGTGCATCAACCTAGATGAAACAAATAAACTGCGAAAAAAATTTCCGACAACTTAAGCAGTCACGAAAACCACAGTGCACAGCAATTGACAGCATCAGCTACAACATTATCGCGATGTGATTTTCACAGCCACAGTTTCAAACTCTGGTTTATCCCAATATTCATTCTATCACAGTTCTAATAGTTGCCATTTACCAGCAGTTATCTCAGATGATGACATGGAATGACAGATACCTGTTTGACCTGAGCATCATATTGCTGCTGCTGCCTCAGCACTTCATCCTGGAAACGAGACTCCAGCAGCTTGCAACGGACTTCCAGCTGAAATCAACAAATACCAGTTCAGCATACAAACAACAATAAAACAAATGAAACAACAATTCATAGTTTACAATTCGCTTATCAACGTTTTGCGTTTTCCTTATAAAATTTGTTTTGTAATTTTTTTTTCTTTTTCCAACATTTTTTATTACCAGCATCTCCAATCTGACTTTGGTAATCACAGAGAAACTGAAATGTTGTCAACAGTCTGGGTAGAAATACTATGCACTACAAGCCACAGCAGAAGACATCATTACTGAGTGGTGTAAAATGTAGTAAAAAAATTCTACTCGAATAATGACTGAATTTACTGAAGACAAAACAAAGCCACGACTGAAAGCAAAAAGTACCTATGTACAATTAAAGCTGCTTCAGCAAGACAAGGTATCTAATCCACCCAATTAAAAAGTAAATCAGTATCTGTTACACATTTGTTGATATTCTACTACTGCATATGTTTACATGTGTACTGGAATGGCAGAAAGCACACAATTGATCACCTCACTGCCTTGTGCCTTGCTCAGCAGGGGATCGTCGGTTGTCACTGGCAACATAAATGACGATGACCAATCGTGAGAGCGAACACCTGCTGACTGCGACCAATCACGAGTGAGGACATCCGATGGTGACCAATCACGAGTATAAACACCCGACGTCGTCGACCAATCGCGAGAAACATCACCCAACAACTGTAGCAGCACAGCGCCATAACAACAATGTCACTCCAATCAAATCAATCTGGACTTGGGTCGGACAAAATACTGACAGTAAATCTACACTTAGCCACTAGCCAGCAAAGGCATCCCGAACCCTGTGACAATGCTATCTTCTGTAGTATTACCACACACTTACTGGATATTATTACAGGTCAATACATTCTGCAGCATACAGTATATTCGATTTGTTGCTAAATGCTGAGACAAAACTTTTGTTCTCGTTGACTACAAAAATTACTGCAGCAATCAGCAAAAGAAAAAATTAACTTGTCAGCAAATAGCTTAATACACAACACAGACAGCAATTGCAATGCTGAAACCAATGATGCAGTAACCTTCTCTAACAAATGCTTCTTGAGAAAAACACAACAAAAATGCATTTTATTTCCACAGATAACTGCAAAAATATACAATCAAATTGTGCAACAAAACCAACATTTTTAGAAAATTTGTGCACCAATATTTCTTCAAACAAAAAGTACCAGTATCTAACAGAGCAATGTTCATCTGGGAGGAAATTGTTTCAGCAAAATCTGAGCCAAATACCTGAGACAGATGTGATGAGGTGACACTACAACTGGCCGAGTTTGATACAACTGCTGCTGCTGACGATGACAACAATGATGTGTTGCCATTGACGACAGACTGCGAACAAACTGCAGTGTGATGATGAGTGAATGGGATGCTGGGTAAAGCACTAGTCAAGAAATATGCAGATGACGCTGACGATGACGCAGTATGTTGTAAATGTGATGCACTCATAAAGACACCATCATCTCTCTCTGCTGGTGGATGCCTACAACATCAGCAGCTCTGATCTCATGTAAGTAAGAATGTAAGTAAGTAAAACGTAAATTTATACAGCAAATCAACGCCAAAGCCTCTAATGCACTGCATACATTAGTACACTAAAAAGAAAAATGTCTTAATTAATCGTCCAAAAAGAGATATATGGTGTGAATAGGATCACGCAGATGCCTCGTTAGTGAGTTCCACATCGGGCCTGCAACAGAGAAAGCCTGACGTCCGTATGAACTCAGTCGGTAAGACGGCACAACAAGCTGATGACCGACAGCAGAACGAAGATGATGTCTTGAGACAGTCGCGGAGACTGGGTGCAGTGTGCCGCGAGACGCTGCATAACTTCTGCGTGTGACTGATTCTATCACAAGGTTGATCTTATTTACTAACTAAAAACTACATCAGCCCCATGCAAACAAATTATGCAGCTGTCCACCATATATTCTGAACAACAATATTTAAACTTTTTCGTTGCCTAGCTAAGCACTGTGCCTGGAGTGCCAGGGCTGGCTCGTAAACTTGGCACAAGAACGACAAGATATGCACCATTCTCAGCAGGCTTTTGGCGTCTGGTGACTCTGATCTCCAACATTTTTGAGCAGAAAATTAGCAATATGGCTACTCACACCTTTGGAAATGGTCGCACTAATTTTGTGATTTTTACGCCTTTTTGTTTTTAAGTCAGAAACCAGTACAGGATAGATGGATCTGAGACGGAATGACAAACGAGCAAGACCCATAAATGTGGCCTATCAGACTGGCTACATGATAATAAAAAGAAATAACTGAAAACACTTAAGAAGTACAAATGCAGGCAAAATTGATGTTATATTTTGCTAGTTAATTTGCCAATTTTTAGCAGATTTATTCCGAACAAAACCAGACCCTCAAAAAACTTTTTTGATTGCTGGAACAGGTTTCACAGATGACATGAAACCCCAGTAACAGCAAGACATATAAACAAAAAACTCAGCTGTCGCTAGGATAGCCGACCATACTGGTTGTCAGTGACCTTCAAGGTCATCCAAGGTCATTAGGTCTATGATTTTCATGGGGGTTCTGTTGAAAATCGTGGCCAAACCACTGCAGATGGAGACATGGTTACTATTGACTGTGCATATGAAGTGGCCAGCGCCCTATCCGATAGTACCATCGCCAACCCCCTACAACTTACCATTTAGCCACAATATCGCATGATTGGCATATCATAATGCGTTATGACCCTTCAAAGTCATCCAGGGTCAATGATTTTCATTTCATTTGAAAGCCAATATGCGACTTCCTGTTAGTGATCAATAGCAACCTAGGCCCTATCTTGCACCATTTAGCCACAATACATTCGTGACTGATGAGAGACAGACAGATAGAAAAACAGACAGATGACAACTGTACCGTAGGTTCAACCGTTATTTGAGTATGGTCGGTCAAAAACAGTGCCATAGAACTGATGGATTAATGATGACAGGATAATGACAAGTGATGACTGATAATGATGCGAAAGTGACATTGATAAAAACTATTATAATGATTCTGCTTCTGACAATTCAATAAACATTATTAAAGTCAAAAATATAACAAAATTTTGACTTACTGATACATTTGTATCACAAAATTGTTGAAGCCATTGATGCTGTCGACAACAGTGATTTCAGTAAGCACAGACTCTAACCAATACAGACTACTCTCACAGTAACTCAACTAAATATATATTATACAGTAAGTTTTCAGTAACAGTTTGGCGATAATGTGAGTTTTAAATATGTTAAAAAATATCACACATAAGACAATTATCTGATGTCTACAAACCATGGTAGAGAGACACGAGATGCAGTGTCACAAGGCAACTCCAAGTTCACCCAGTTGGGAACTGCCTTAGCATCCTGCAGATACATACACACAAAGCATTAGCACACAACCTGACAAGTCACATGACATCTCAGCCCAGATTGAATATTTCTAACACAGAAAACAACATTCATATTTCCACAGTGCAATAAGGTGACACCTTAAAACACCAGCATCATAGATTAAACAAGAAAGCCCAGCTAACGCAAAGGGAAACACGTGACAGCGGTGCATGTTTGAAAGCCCACTGCGAATAAAATCTAAGCTTACTGATTTCAGCAATTTGGATACAATGATTTTCATTCATTTATTCATGTACGTGCGGCTTGTGTCGTTCGAGCAGCCAAAAGCCTTCATTTTGAAAAGACTACCTACCCGGTAGTTTGATGCCCTCGTACAGAAAATTCTTTGAACACAGGGGGCAGAAATGTAAACTAGTAAATACTACATTTTATGTTGAGAATTTCATATGCAGGTTGTCCTTGACTATGTGTAGTGATTTCGACACCATTTGCTCTTGAAACGTGTGTCACGGCCCAAAATCGCCCAAAAAAGTCAACAAAAACCCTACTTTGGCATTCAAGGTCATTCAAAGTTATTTATTTTGGTGCCAATTGACAGCCAGTGTACGACTTCTTATTAGTGATTAATAGCAACCTAGGCCCTATCTCAAACCGTTGCTGAAATACAGCAACTTATCGGCTAAAAATTGCAAATTTTCCTACCCCCTCTCATTTAGCACCTCGCTCAGGGTGACCCCTTTCAAATTTCTGGAAAAGCTTTACGAATCCTAAAACTAGAGTCTTCCAAGCAGCTGACAGTGACGATTTAGTGACTCTAGCTTGCACCATTTTTGACTGATCCACCCGTGTGACAGCCGGACAAACGGACAGACAGACGGACAGAATTGTGATGGCTAAGACATGCTATAGCAGTTCCTGCTGTCGCACATAAAAAGTAAACAGGGCAAAAAGTTGCAATTTTCCAACAAACACTGCAAATTTCGGACAGAATTCTGACAGACCGACCTCACAAATTTCCAACAAAAAAAAACTATAGGTGCTCAAAATTCCAGTTTTGAACCCATATTTCCCAAAAATTAATTTCTTTTCAGAACTAAATTTAACTTTTTTGGACAAAAACTTTCCACAAAAATGTTCGGACAAGAAGACGATTCTCCAGCAATATTAATATAGCCAAAAATTTAGGGTGGGCAATTGGCCCCTCCCCTCCTGGCATGATGCCACCACCTTCAAATGCATGCGTCAGCTATTCTCACATACAACTAAAAAATGCAGCTACATAGACGGATAGTAAAATACGGCAGAAAAATAAACAAATTCAAATACTAAAAATTGTGTCCCACATATTGCTGAAGAAGACCCAGCCATAACAAATTTGGAAAAGTCAAGAAAATGCTGCCAAGGGAAGAGTACTGTGAAACAAAATCAACAAACAAATGATCGAAAGTTGATGCAAAAAAGACACAAAGTAATCTGATAAAAAGCGGCTCACAAAAAGAGGTGAAACGAAAGGCGAAGATCAGGACATTTAAAAGAAGGAATCTCAAACCTGGTGTAGGAACGTAATTACATTACCTGAGATGTGACTCTGCTGAAATCCCCACTATCACACTGCATTATCTGCAACAGAATGACAATACGTGCTGTAACAGCATTGCTTGCAGTTCAACCATGCACACGTGTACAGTGAAATGTTTCCATACACTTTTATTTCAAGTACATTTCAAAAACCACATTAAAATCATCACATACCGGTACAAAACTAGTACACTTACAGGCTACAGCACAGACATATAAACACCACACACCGACGTTATCTACTGCAATTTGATATACACAAACAAAATGTTAATTAATAACTAAACCAAAACTAAACAGGAAAGTAAATAATAAACTGGTAAAAACAAGCTTACAGCATAAGAAGGCAAAGCTGTAAGTGGACCTAATGGAGGTTGATCAATAAATGGAGCATCAAGATTCCCTCTCTTGAGCATAGTCAACAGCAGACTGGCATACATGTTACGATTTCTTCACACAACATAGACACAAATACATGTACTGCACAATGAATGTACTATTAGTTGTTAATGAGAACTATGTGTAACAAAAAATTTGAGCTAATGCTCATGAGATGTGCGAAAGCCTATAGCAGTTCCTGTTCGCAAACTGTCAGTCTATCTCCAGCCACTTTGTTGCAGTTCATTCTTGGAGTGTGTGCTGCAGCCAAAGATTACACAAATCAATAAAAACCCCTTATTTTCAAAGTTTAGAGTCTTTCAAAGTCATCAATGTTGATATGCCTGAAAAGCTCGTCACTAGTGCTTGTTGTGATAAACAGCATGCCCTTAGGCATCGGCAACCGTTTTCATGAAAGACTGGCCAACAACGGTAAAATAACGACTTTTGCGAAGGTACGCTGTTTGATGCTCTCGTGCGCAGGTTTCCTTAAACCTAGAAAATCAAGACTTAGACTGTCGAAATCTACATTCAATGCTGAAAATTTCATATGCAGCTTTTCCATGTCTATCTCAATTAGTTTCAGCGCAATTTGCTCTTGAAATGTTTCGCAGCCCAAAAACACCAAAAAAATCCATAAAAACCCCTATTTTAGCATTCAAAGTCATCCAAGGTCACTGAATTTGGTGGCAATCGAGAGCAGTGTACGACTTTCTATTAGTGATTGATAGTAACCTAGGCCCTATCTCGCACCATTACTGAGATACAGCGACTTATCAATCAATCAATCAATCAATCCAGTTTAATTCAGACATATAAAGTCCATAGAACTACACAACTACAAATGTATAATAAAAAGTGATAAAAGAGAAAAATAAAACACTAATACACATGTATGGT
>Ga0209367_1001132_pt1 | contig 31487 bp, 22 predicted proteins | sample WorMetLIZISLAND2_FD_187412 | JGI IMG/M metagenome (GOLD analysis project Ga0209367, IMG submission 187412) | Marine gutless worms symbiont microbial communities from Max Planck institute for Marine Microbiology, Germany - Olavius geniculatus... ...
ACCTTTGACCCTCCCTCAATCGCTGTCGATAACGCAACCTACACGACTGTCGTTTATCGAAGACCGGGCCACAGTGGGGTCTACCCGCCGCCTTCCACAGCTTATTAGACTCAATAGATTGCTTTACATCAGTTTTTTTAACTATTCATTTTTTAATTTGCCTGCTTCAAAAACGCTAGATGTGACCCTGGTTTTTCGGAAATGTGTATCAGTTGTAGATTTGTAGCAGCAAGCCAGTATAGGTGACCACTATATGGGTGGTTGAAAGGCTATATTTGTGACTCAGATCGTTTGTCTGCAACACAGAGTCGCTTTCCGACACAGGAGACAGGTGTTTACTATAGACCACTGACAGGTATTCTATAGCAGTGTGGTGCTCGACTTGAGACCAACTTACATTGCGTGATGGGTTAACATGGCAACACTGCAGCTGCGGATAAATAACTAGGCACTTGCCCCTCCCCATTACACTGAATGGTTTACATGTACACTGCGAGTCACGAAACGACAAGAGACCAAACTGTTGCCTATAAATATGCTGACTATTAAGCAATTTTCCCATATTTTTTCTTGCGCAATTAACAGGAAATTTGCCGTAAGGTGATCAGCATGGACGTCATAATGGACGGTCCATTTTATTCCGCCGTTTCATATCAGGGATTTTTTAACGGTTGTTGAGTGTTTCTGGTTGGCCTAAAAGCAACTTTCCAAAAGGCACTACTCGATGTTAGCACAGGTCTATCATGGCCGTCGCTAACTAGGCCCATTCTGCATGCCGAAAAATTTACACAGTGGTGTAAAAAATTAGCTTAATTTGCGTCAGACTTAAAAGGATGAAAGACAATCTAAGCGACAGTGGGCATCAATTTCCTGACATGTAAACGACATTTCGACGTCTAAACGCTTGTGTGAAATTCTGAAGCAGAATCTTAACGCTAAAATAACTCTATAACATGGTTCATATTTTATAGCTCAATAACTCTTGTCTTCTACGCTAAGTAACTGTCAATAAGTTAAACTTATGGTGATGAGTTTTAGGGATTTGATACCGCCGCAGAATGTTTAATAGCACCTATAAATAATGATTTGCCGAAACGGGAAAAAATCAAATGCCCCTCTGACCTCTTCTGGTTCCATACTTGCTCGTGTGACACCTGCACCCGGCAGCAATTTTTTCCTGTCCTCATGTTCGTTTTGTTTTGCTATGTATGCGTACGCTTTGACAGGTACTGAAAAGCACGACTATATCGAATACTTAGGCCTACCGCATCAATTCTTCAGAATTTCTTCCACCAGTCGGGTCGCGTATTCCATGTTTAATAGTATAACAAGCACGAAGGTGATTTGGTAAAAGACAGCATCGTTAATCGTTGCTGCCACATGGTGAGTCGTACATCATCTTTTTACGTACGTCGAAAGCAGTTGCATGTTTTGGCTTGGGGTTTGACCCCAAAATTTCTCATTTCCTTTAAGATCAGAGACCCCATATAACACAACGTGTCATTGGACTTTACAATATTACTTGCTAAATGGCATCTAATTCCTCCACGGCGCATAAACGTAACAGGCAGCAGACAGACAGACGGACAGACCACGCTAAAAAGAAATGTGCTGCAACATGCTTAATCGCTTACAGCGATGCTGCCGAAAATTAATCTTAATACTTTTATTAGTTGCTACAAATATTACTCTAAAACGAAAACTTAGAAAGTTTAGTTTTACAACGTGATCGGCGGCATTGATAGTTTCGTTTTAACGGTTTTATCATCGTCATCACCATCAGTTTTCCTATTAAACTAATATTCTACAAAAACAACGACAATTTGCAACAGATTTGCCATCAGCAAATCCGAATAATCACCTAAGAAGCATTAGTCTAGACAGCTGAGTGGCTGAGTGTTGGTACTTACAGCACCCTGTTCGCCAGTAGTTGCTATTTATTTTTATCGCCTATTTTAACTCCTCGCGCGCTACGTATCTAACGTAGCGAAGAGGAGTATATGAGATCAGTGTAATATTGAGGACAGACCGACCGACGACCGACCTCTGTTTCTGGAAGAGCCGTCCTGGAAGAACTTCAAACGGCCATATCTCCATACCGGTGCCAGATAGACGCATGGTCACAATGGACCACCCATAGGAAGTTTACCACCGCGCGTCGAATGGTTACGTGACCGACTACGTCACGTGACCCCAAAAGGTCAAGGTCGTGACTTCATTATCTTTGAGGCGCCATATTTTTATAACGGTGCCAGATAGACGGGGAGACAATTTCCAGTAACAACTTTGACGCCAGTCACTGTTAGTAGTCCGGTCTCAAATTGACGCCGGGTCAAGTTGAAAGAAACGAAAAAACACTTAGAAAAATACAGGAGAAAATAATGCGCGCTAGGAGTACATTAGATTGGTCACAATCTAATAATATTTCTTGTGTTTATTTGCTGTGTCGTATTGCAGTGAAAAAATAAACAAAGAATAACGTACAAACGGGCACTGCGATCTACACCGTGTCCAGAAACAAGTCTACGGTCTTTTTAACATAATTTTTGGCATGGGTCGTCCTGAATATTTACTTTATTAAACTATTAAAATAATTTCTCTTTATGTTGCCATGTCACTACGTAGAGCTGACGTAATTATGACGTCATCAAAATGTTGTTTTTATTGTATCTGAGGTGAAAAAAGCTAACAGTGTTTCGATTAATAACTTCAACAAAATTAAACATATGTTTATATTTTTTGTAGGCAACATTAAAAAGCACTGACAGTATACTGATAGTCCACTTCGCCCGAAAACGGATACCATTTTACCATGTAAAATAAAACACTCTTCGTATTCTTACTTTACTCCACACCAAAATAAACACAAATGCAGAAAAATAGGCTTTTAGCCTGTAGGTGCCTTAGTTGTCATCAACAGTTACAAAACTTGCTATCAGCCAACTTTTGAGTCAACAACTTTTTTACAAATGTACACTACCGCGACGCTAACGCATGCTGCAGAAATGACGCTGCTCGCTGATAACGGCTGCTGCACAACGACGTTCCCGTTGTGCACGTGACGTCCACACTTAATATGGCGAAAATCAAGATTAGGTTAAAAATTTTTGATAAAAGGTAACTTATTTTTATGCCAACAATGTCTCAAGCTTCCTACTGCAATTTTCTTTTAATAGTTTTTCTGTTTTCGTATTGCAGAGGCTTATTCAAACGTTATCTTTCCGCAAAAAATGGCATTTTCGGTGACGTCACGATTACATTAGCTATACGTAACGATAACTGAATTTTGAAGATAAGTTTTAGATGCTTTTAGTGAAACGTATTATTTTGATAATGTGTGCCAAAAATTATAAAAGTAAGTTTAAATTTGTTGAAGTTATTTAGGAAAAAATGTAGACTCTTTTTTTCGGACACGGTGTATTATAAGGACTATGCCGCGGTGTAAAACTATTGTTCCCAGGTCTTCTAAAAATAATGATACTCATTTTGTACTGGTTGAAGTGCAATGGCATTTTGTAAAGGATGTGCATTTGCTGCTAACGACGTTTTGTCGAGTCGACCACATCGACGTGTCTTTCTCGATGACTTCGCATTACGCTTGCTTTCCAAAGCACTTTTTCTGAACACGCCATTGCGGCGGCGAACGTTTGCTGTCAGTAACCCTTAGCAGCCTAGACAAAAATTATAGGACTACACGTTTATATTCTCAACGTCAGAGTGCATGGTCAATTGCAGCTTACGTTAAGCCTCCTGCCAACAACCAGTGACTGAGTGAATTGTTTGATAAGCAAGCAATTTAATCTGATGATCTTACATTACACGTATTTGTAAGTTACTCGTCTGGCGTCTGACGAGTTTTATGCACGTGTCATTGTTAGAATTACTAACGTTGAAGCACAGGTTTGTTTTATTCCTAATTCGTTATTCCTTCATCGCACTTGCTAATACGACTGACGACCTACCGCCGTGTTATGACTATTGCTGGTATTAATGTTTTCGCCCACTTTGTGCAAGTTGTCAAAAAAATTAATAATAGGCCTACTAGTAATAATAGTAACGGTAGCTCGTCAGTCTTATAATTTAGCAGGTGCGATGAACGAGCAATTCGCCATGCACACCGATGTCACGTGATTATACGATAAACATCCGACTGATCAGGCATTCGTGCGCTGCTGCAACTGCATTTTCGATTTACATTATTCATCGTCTGGGCGCCTGGCGCTATAAGCAGCGCACACCAGCCGCTGTAGCAATCAAACTATTACGATAATTACAAGGAAAATATTGATCACGCCTGCTCGTAGCTCATAATTTCATCTCAGAAACGTAAGAAATTCCGTACGGTTTTTGACGCTAATAAATCACATTAATTATGTAATAAGAGTAGTAATTGCTAAACTGACATCATTCTTTTGCAGCATTGTTAGTTATTTTGCAGTATTTGTCCTATTATCGAAAACTGATTGTTGTAATAATTACCACTGTAAAGTAACGAAGTACGTCTCTAATTTGTAACTTTCATGCATCACCGATATGCCTATGTCTAGTATGATTCAGACGATGACAATTTCTTTGATTTTGAGCCGGTCAATAGTCAGTACTGCCTGCGACATTCGTTCCCAGTATAAAACTAGGCTCGAGCAACTAATACGTACTTTTAACAGCCTGCTTTCGATTAGCGACATTTTCGTTAACTGAGATAAAGAAAAATAAAAATAAAACTTTGAACATATTTTAGCTAACTAACGTAAAATGATAAGAATTCGAAACAAAAAACGAACAGAACGTAAATGAACGATGTAACGAAATACTTGACTATAATTTTTTTGGACTACTTTTTAGTTCTGACATTATATACTGCGACTAACTTAATAACACGTCTGCAAACTGAGGCATAAATTAATAATGTTTTATTTAATGCTACTGGGTATAAATTCACTTGGCAAAAAAAATGGTAGTGAGTGGTGATATAGCTCTTAATGAAAGCCCATTCCAGAGCTACGGAGCATCATCTGCCATATAGGATCACACAGTGTTACCTGCCACCCGACACAGGTAAACGCGCCTCGCCTTAACCCTAGCCAGGTAGGCCGGTACTCGATTTACCTATACCCCGGAAGGATGAAAGGCTGAGTTGACCTAGGCGGCTGGTTACTTACCGAGATAGTTTACCTGCCCATCGCAGTACTAACCCGGCCCGGGATATAGGTTGACTTCGCTTTACCGCTACGCCAAGCCACCAACCCTGCATCTGCATTAAATGTTTGCTGTAGGTTAAAGGTTTGTTTTCAAAGTTTTAAATTTAGTGTTGTTATTACTACAAAAAGTGTTAAATACATTAGCGCTATTTATAAACATTGAAAAGATAAAGAACATACGACGTAACGCTAACATTTGAACACAATTTCAGTACTATTTCACCGCAGCCGCCAAGTTGACAATGTCACTAGTATATACGACGAATTATTGGGCGCCACGACTGTTCAATGGCACATTGATGAAGGCCGGCCGGATTCAGCTCAGCTCATTTTAGTTGCATTCAGTCATTTCCTTATCATCCGGCTGCTGTCCAAAGTTCCCGATAAACGCTATAGTATATAGCATTAGGTAGCCACAAGCTGCAGCTGAACAGTTGCTTAATTAACTCCATCATAAGAACGGGATTTTGCCGCTACGTTATTGCGATGGTTTGACAAAAATTACAACAAAAAATTTAGGCTCATTTTCAAGCTCATTTTCGTGTCATAATTTAACGATAGAAAAACATCTAGAATATTGATTAGGTTAACTTTTTTGAGCAGAATTTTAAGTTGTCGAAATTGCGTAAACTGAAATGCTTAGCTATTTTTGTCGTTGCTTTCAAACATTTTATTAGCGATTTGGAATAAACCATTTTGTTTTGCATAAGAAGGGACAATTTTTTTACTATTGTGTTTTTTACTTTAAAAACAAGAAAAGATTTTTGCATACACCAAAATTCGTGATGTTATTCAGCAGCACATTGACACACAGTCAGTGTGATGCGGGCAATATCACCTTTTGTAATTTTTGCAGTTTTCGATGTGCAAGTCCTTGAATGTTGCCGTTAAAAAGTGTATAAACTGATGTTTTGTACATTTATTATAATAAGAAAGACAGGGGTGAAGAATGCTTAGTAAAGTGATCGTCAGTTGGTTTAGTTGAAATGAACTCTGTAACTGCGTACGTCTCTCCAGTCCTGTGCGTTGCGCCAACGCTGTTCGGCTACGGAAATCGCGTGTCGAAATTGTGTTTCGAGTCGCATTCTGATAGAATTGATACGCGCGCCTGGCACCGGCAGCCGCTGCGAGTCTGCGGCCAGAGCTCGTCGTTGTCGTCGTCGTCTTAATATATCGAATAACATCGATGCACTGCCGACAATCGACTTGGACGTCCGTCCGTGCGTTCTATCCGTCCGACGGTCGCTGGCTGACCGTGTGCGGTGCGATGCAATGGATTCTCACCACGCAGGCGGCACGGTGAGCACTGCGTTGCGTACCCCAAGCCCCTCACCCCACGCCGCCATCTCGGCCGTGTTTTATGCCGATCACCGACAAGGTCATTCAAGGTCACGACGCCGGCCACCTAATGCTGTTATCGGACAGCGACGCACTGGCCATCTCGGCGGCGTTCGACGTCCGGAGCGACGAAGGTTCGTGGCGGCTGCAGCAGCGGCGACAGTTAATAGCGTATCAAACTGGCTTTTGAAATATTATCTCTCTTCCTGCACCGACCATGCTTCAGCGGCTGATGGGTAGAATGGACAGGCGCCGGTCGAAAGGAGATGGGGAGATGAGATGAAGTGAGCAGCAGCAGCAGCAATGAAGATATGAGGCCGAGAGACGTTGTCGCCATCGAGCAACCTCGGACCACCCAGGTCGACCTAGCACTGACCCGCCTGACCACCAACGACCGGCCAAACTAACGCCACCGGCGCGGCGATCTGACGTGATAAATCACGTGCAAAGCGCGCGTCCATCAGTCATGTTTACACGCTCGCGGCTTAACGTTACACTCTGATAAATATATTAGATCATGTTATTTTTCCAGACAAGATATATCGTGAGTCTAGAAACAGCCAGCCGGCACTGTTTATACGTTATCTTGATATCGTTAGCGCCTACGCAGAAATTCGCAGTGGGAGCTCAACACTTTTGCTTCCTTTTCTTTCTTTCCTTTCTTGTTCTCTATTTTCCTTTCCTTTTACTCACTGCTATTTTTTTGTGTTTTTTCTTTTAATCCAGCTAAAGATGGAAAGCGCCGAAGCTTCTGCAGAAGATACGGGTGCAGCTCGGTTGCCAAAATCACTGTGAGGTCCAAAAATAACGCAAAAAAATAAATCTACACGGTTTGGTGTAGTATTGACATTTTTCTCCTCAGTTGACAGTTTGAACCCCAACTTCGTAAACTCTGCCTACGTACTGGTTGACATCGCAAAGCACCAAAAGTCAGCCATAGGGCGATGATAATTTCGAGCCACGATTGTAGGTTTACGATAATCCTGTTGTGGTCTAACACAGAGATTCCTGAGCTCTCAGCGTATAAACGTACGTCGCGAGAAAAAATGATAGTAACAGAAATAAGCAGCCCAATAACAATAAGTTACATGTATGTCGCCTACAAGCAGGAAGCAGATTGAATTTGTTCTGCAGACGTTCGCTAGGTACTATAACGTTTCTTACGTTTATTTGTGTTTCGCGCGTTAGTGCGAAGGTTGCGGAGGTTGCTGAACCGATTCATCTCTTATCTATATCATCTCATAACGCGGCGTGCAGCTGCAGCGTCATAGGCTGCCGGCGGCTGTCGTTCGGCGCGTCCAGATCAGAAAGCTTTTCCTTATCCGCCGGCGAAGCAATTTCAGTACGCTGCGAAACGGTTTTTTGGCGACTGCAGCGGCAGAACGAGTTGGTTGCGGTCCCGTCTATCGGTCTATGGACATGGACTGCGTTGCACTAGCCCGCGGGTCACGCTACGCCGCTTCCATACAGTCGCACCCGCCCGCCGGAAGTTGTTCAACGCCGCCGTGCCGACATAGCGCCATCTGCCGAGATGACTTCGAGTCATTCTGACTGCAGCGACCAGCGTCCGACTGGCTGGCAGATGCTGCTGCTGATGTCATACGATGCTGATCATAAACTTCTTTTCTTGCCTTTTCCAAAGAGTTAGTGCGTTAAAACAGAATACTGCATAGACGTGACTGGCTTTTATTTGAAGTACTAGTTGTTCATTTGTTTCATAACAGTCTAGTATCAATAGCGTGCGGCAAAAAAGTAGCCCCTTAAAGTTTTTTGCTGTTTTCTCTGCAACTGTTTGGGATTTTAATTTGAAATTTCACAGCCTTATTTATTGACACCTTCTACATCTAATGGCGGAGTAAAATTTGATTGTGCTGAAAAATGACGAAGTTATAGACTTTTTAACATGACTGCCTACCGATATTTTTACCATAAAAAATGTTCAAGATAAAAAATTTACTTAATTTTTAAAAACCGGTTACCACGTTACTGCCGATGACGTTAAACAGTAATTTAATTTAATTTGATAAACAGTAATTTATTTTGTTTATAAATTATTATTAAACAAGATAATGTTCATACGAACACGGAGTCTGTCCAATGCATTTTGATAGTTTGCAGTATATGTCCGTGTAAATATAATCAGTGAGCTGTTTAGAGTGGTAGAAAAAATAATCAAACAGCTTAATTTCAAATTGTACGCAATGATCCTTTCATCCTTCTCTATTATTTTAATTAAACAATAAACATTGTCAGTCACGAGACCATTCGATTCGTCACAAGCGCTTTACTATAAATGATCCATCGTCACCATGCGTCTACTTTACACCGTTATGGAGATATGGCGTCTCAAAGATAATGGGGTTACGACCTTGATCTTTTGGGGTCACGTGACGTCATCGGTCACGCGACCATTCGACTCCCGGGAGTCGACTTTCTATGGGTAGTCCATAGTGACCATGCGTTCATCTTGCACCGTTATGGAGATAAGGCGCCTCAAATATTGGACGCCCGGACGTCTACACGTAAAGAAAGATGGAAGAAGAGAAAGAGGGATGGAAAGGGGAAGAGTAGGGAGAGGAAAAGTTGAAAAGAAAAAAGAAGGGAAAAGGGAAGGAGAAAAAGAATGGAAGGTAAAAGGAAGGGGAGGGGCAACCTGCCACAAGGACCGATCGACAAGGCTGTGAAAGATTTCTCAAATAAAGCGACTGGAGACTGTTGTTGTAGCTTGGAGCTAACAGTGGACACTTCGGTCATTCACAGTGACAATGGAATTCTGGCATTTGATCAATATTTAACTGTGTTGTTTCAACGATGTTATTAAATTGGTGTTGTAGCCGGAACATTTCTGAATTTTGAAAAACCGGTAGGCGGTCATGTTAAAAAAACTGTAACTTCGTCGTTTTTCAACAGAATCAAATTTTATTCGGAAGTTAGATGTAGAAGGTTTCAGTAAATAAATCTTTAAAATTTCAAATTAAAACTTCAAACGGTTGCTGAGAAAACAGCAAAAAACTGTAGGGACTACTTTTTGCCGCACCCTGTAGAAGTTCACATTTTTAAAACTTGCTTTTTTGATCGCCATGTCATGTCAGTCGTTATGATTGCCTTATGTTGTATCACGCGTTTATTAGCTTGTAACGGTTTTGCGTTACAATAAATGAAAGTTGAAGCCTTTGTGAGCCTAACGACTTTACTGAGTGTTAGCATGGCACTGTTTCTCCGTGTCATCTGATCCGAGTAACATTTTATGCCACGAAACAGAGAGATGGATGACAGCAAGTTGTCATTCACATTAGTTAATATCAACTCCAGCCATTTTTGAACATGTCTGTTATGTAGTCTATAGAATGCAGCAGATAAAGAACCGCTGACTTGTTATATTCATTTTTCGGATCTGAGCAGTGCATGCACTTAGGTGCATCATACATCTGCACTTCTGCTGGAAAAGATACTACAGAGAGTAGAAAATATGTCGACCCAGCGGTGGTCGGCCTTACAGGCGGAGGGCGGACGGACGGACGGGAAAGACACGTAATGCGGCCTATTATGACGGCCGCATAACAAATTGCGATCTTACGTCGGTTGTAAGGGCGACGCACAGCGACGATCGTCGTATGTCAGACACCATAGTTATCGTCGTTATAAATTGTCGCCGCATGATGCTGAAAATCGTACGCAAGAACGACGCGAATGCATGGCTAAACGCAGATTACAGCCAGCCAGCGTGGATTGATGTATTATGAGCCAGACGCCGTAGCCGTACCGGTTTTTAACGGCTGTGTCTCGGTCTCTAGCCACTGCAGTGCTTCTCGGCTGGCACTGGCTCTTTAGCGGGTGATAGATCTTCGATTCCCTGCAGGGAGCCGTGCTGCTGGCAATGCATGGCTTTCTCATACATCGCATTGAGAATAATATTAACTGACGTCTACACCGCCAATTGCTGGTCAGCTGTGCATTAGATGCTGTACTGCTGCAGTGTATTGCATATTATTTTCAGAGCAGAATACGTTAACTGCGTTTAGCCTTAATTACGACGCTATTTATAACAAACTACTATGGTGGCTGTCGTTCGCACCAAATTTTACATAAACACTGCAAATAAATGTCTGTTAAGAAAAAAATAAGTGTCGGTGGCTATTTACAAATTTATATCGATGTGTATAGGGGTGTTGTTCTTTCGAACAATGTGTACATTCATAAAAAAATTATGGAGCCGTACTGTGATCCATATCACGGTCAAACTTTCTGACTTATTCTCACCGATCTGTTGTCAAAATCCGTTTATAACTTTTCAACAATTTTGTGGACAGACAGACGGACATTGCAAGGAGACGCAAATGAAAACGCACTAGCTTTTCATTCACAGGAATTAATTAATGTAAATTCGATGGTAGATGAAGCACAATAAATGCTCACTTGAGTCTTGGGTACTATACAAAGAGAGAGATATGACACATCATACGTAGAAGTTTATAAGTAGATTTCGTTCGTTTAACCGGGCGCACATAGAGCTGCTCTGTATGGCGTGGCGTGGCGTCATGTCGATTAGCCGGGATTGCTGCAGTGACGTTGGCGTGATCGCGCTGCCAGTGTACTGTTTAGTTGCTGCATCAAAAGTCAATCAGGCGCTATTGTCATGACACAACGTGCCTCATCTCTCCCTCTTTCTTTCTCTCTCCCTCTCTCTCTTTACTTTCATCGTCCGGTATACCATAGCCGCGGTCACGCTAAACGTCCCACGTGACTCGACGTCAACGACTGCTGATTTTCGCCGATTTTTTTAACGGGCCTTTAGGACACTCGCATTTACGATAAAATAAAATATGGTAATCTAAAACAATATTGAAGACGGTCGCTTCTCATCACAGAGCGAAATGTGCATGCGCGACAAACTGCTTAGAAGTTGTATTTCATCGCACAGGTTTACGAGTACCGCAATAAAACAAAACAAGTAGTTTTACAGCTTTTTTGTTTGTTTTGCATTTGTCTTCTGCTTCGTTTTATCTCATCGCTTGCGTGCGACCCTCCATTGCCGACATCTTCACCGACGCTCGCCTAGCGACGCTGCACCGGATGATCGGCAGGCCATCACTTGCACATGGTACCAAGCAGTAGCCTACTATCGTTGCTCGTAAATAAAACATAATACACGACAGGTAACTGACATGCAAACCCAAGTCGATCACGTCCGGTTTCTGTCGTTTATGTTTCTAGCTCAAAGCGCGGTCAGTACTTACTGTGTCAAAACGTAGTCGTCGTTATTTTTTGTCGACTTTCGCAAGTTTACACTGAATTAACTCGGTTCTTTCGCTGTTTGTGATCAGAAAATTCTTACTGAAACTGCTGCTTTACTTAACTTGTATTGTGCCCTGGTGCTATTATCGTGTCTCGCATTCCATCATCGCTGACTGTCTCGTTTTAGTCTCGTTCGAGATTTGGAAAGGCAAAATTCGGGCAAAATTTGATTTTTTTATGATATCGTGTATGCATTCTGCATACTTTTAGCATTTTACTGCAACTGCCGCGTGTTTATTGTGTTTAATTGTTTCAGACACAAGCGAATCTTTGTTGCGCTGTAAGCTTCTCAGCGGGGTTTGGGGTGGAGCCCACTAGGAAATTAAACTTGGTGCGGTTTAGCCCTAAAATTTACATTAGGTGGCACCATTTGTACTAATTTTCCGAAATGTTATTGACCACAGTGTATGAAGTTGCGGATTAATCACAGCACACATAATTGGAGCGTGAGATTTATTGTCTTTTTATTATCCTATATGCAATATGCAATGCGTGACTCTGCTGATCATTCAGACAAGACTGATTTAAGCGTGCGGTTAACGCTTTCAGTTGGGGCAACTATACAGACCGAATATATGGGAGGTGGGGAACGCAGTGCCGCCGCGTTCTCCCTTAGTTTGACTACTGATTGCGACCAAGTTATGACGTTGGACGGAGATTCATAAGTTAAGACCGCAGCGAGTGTATACATAGAGCCTGCCGATGAATTGCACCAGTAAGTCAGTCAGTGCGTCGGCTAGTGTAGACGACTGCGACTGTTGAATGACGTCACGGTCAGCGAGGCAAGCTAGCCTATATAGGACGCGGTGGTTGGACATGTCAGCAGTGACCTATTGCACGACGACCCTAGCCACTGGAGCAGCTGTCTCGTTCCTCTTCTCTCCATCTATCCGAGTCTTCTCATCTCCTCCTCGGCTCTTTGTATACGAACGATAAGCCGGCTTGCTCGCTCGCTCGCTCGCTCGGTGAAAAATTAACGGAAAATGGCCGGCGATCAATTAGGCAGGCTGTGCCCGGTTGTGACGTATTGGTGACGTAAAATGTGGCGCGGTCAGTGTATAGTGCATGGTAGAGGCGGCTCTGCAGCAGCTGAGCCTAGTCTAGCTCGTGTAGATTAGTGTCGACAGACGACGACCGATGATCGTCGCAGCTCATCTGTTCTCGACACACAGCTCAGCGGCGCGCTCTGCAGAGAAAAATTAACCGTAATACACACGCGGCACTTGTATGCGACACCCTGAAAAATAAGCAATATCAAATACATTTCAAAAAGATCGGTTTTTAGAAAGAAATCGGCTAACTGCTAATTTAGTAAGGTGTCTATAAAACTGAACTAGCCTATTTATTTTTTATTCGTTTTTGGATATGCGAAAACGACAACGAAAATGAATACTAAGCAAACGGCAACGTTTCGAAAAGACGTCTTGTGCTGTGCGAGTTTCTGTTCTAGTTTTTTATCACTACCGCAGAAGCACGTGCACTGACAATGAAAACGACTGAGGCGACTGCGGGTTGGAAGTTTCACGAAGTGCGACGCGGTCTGACGAGGACGTGCAGTGGAGAGAGCGAAAGGGAGACTTGTAGCGGCAAAGATCGATTGGAATTGACCGACACGAGGTGGCCTTCCTAGCCGACCATGCAGACTAACTGGTCAGTCAGCAAAGTCTTTCATTAAATACTTGTTGGCTGAGCTGAGGCCGACACCGACGTGCTTGGCGGGTCGTCTTCGCTGTCATCGGAGATGGATGAGACTGTCTTCCTCAGTCGAACGGGATCAATATAATATCCAGCTTCAGCAGCCGCAGCAGCAGCTAGCGCGGGCTTCAGTAGTTGTACATGTACTCGGTGCGGTCTGTTATGACGCTAACAAGCTTTAACGATTCGAAGGAAAAACGTCGCACTAATCGCGCGAGCACTTTGAACATCAATCCAGCGTTTAGATGGACTGACGTACAGAAATTAGTCAGACGGTCGGACACAATAATGTCACTTGCGTTTGCTGCATGTTGAATGAATCAAGACTTTTCTGAAATTTATGGTTGTCACGTTTTGTATTTTGTTCTTTTAGGCCACCGATAAGTACGGTAAATACGTGTAATCAAAAATAATAGCAAAACTTCGCTAGCTTTGCAATCACCGGTATTACCGGTTAAGAACGGGTTGCACTGACGGTAATTTTGTTTTCTTTTTCGTGCTGTAAGCCTGTCAACAAAACGGTTTCCATCGAATGTTATAAATGAGCAACAATAGTACAGTTTGTTTGACCGCAGAACGACAGTTGTGCGGAAACATTAGCAGCGTACAGCTTGCGCGATTCTTGGCGGATTCTTGGCGACATTCGCGGAGCAATTGCAACGAACGATACAATCGCACAGTGTAGCGCGCGGGACTACGTGTGGAGTAGGTCGCATGGGTTTTATATGGGCTTAACTCGAGATTACATCTCTAGTTGCTCGTATCTTCTGCTGTCTGACAGGATGAAAGTTGCAGCAGCTGCATACGAATACCATCTCTGTTGTCTGTACGCGACTGACTGCACGACTAAACCCACAGTTCTGTTACGATTGAAAGGAGATAGCACGTTTCAAATAATCTTTTCTTCGAAAGTATAGTAAGTCTGCAGCTATCCCTGAGTGAATACGCTGGAAGTTTGACTATCAATCTTTTGACCTGAGAGATGGCTGTCCGTCTTAACCTTCTCTGTTAATAGATTCGTGTTTAATTTTTAGTAGGCCCGTGTTTGCTGATTATCATTTCTTGGATAATTTAGTTTGCGAATAGTCTCACATATCAGGCAAAATTGCGCAACGAGAAAAGAAAAGGCATAAGAACGTTACACGTAAAGGATGTCCCTAAACATGCAATATTATTTTCTGTGGTATACTGTAGCCTTTGTTTGTTTTGGTTATATTTAGTAAAGTAGTCTATGCGATATTTAATAATGTGGCACTTCGCAACAGCGAGGAATCAGGTGAGAAAAGCATCAAAAATGGCGTGAGCTGAGATTGTTCGGATGCATCATTTCGGACGTCTGCTAATTGCGTCATTAAACAGTGATATCCCATTGTCTGGCCGTGTCGACAGGGCAAGTGGCTAAAATACGGCGTTTACGACCACGTCGTTGTTCGTTACGACACGTTCTTCTGGACTCGTATTTTACGCATTTTACACCACGCCTGCGGTCTTTAACGACTACGAGCTGTGTCCGAGGAGGCGTCATTTGTATCCCGGCTTTATGGATGCCGCCTAAACGATTGTGTGCATAACGCTTTAACTTCTCACACTTGGACGGTACTGCAAATGGTTTTTCGATTCTGCTCCTTGTTTTCTTATTTTTATGAATTTTACAGCTTTGTTCTTTTAGTGTAGATTTTTTTGTCAAAATTTTTGCGTACAAAGCACGCTTAGACATCACTATTTTATAAGGTAGTGTAACGACACAATTTTTAATGTGCAACTTTCATTTCATTCATTTCATTTCGTTTCGTTTCAGTACAGTTCATATCTGTCGCTTTGTACGATCCTTTACTGCGCAATGTCGCGGGATTACAGTTTATGAACATTGGCGTGAACAGAAAGTCCTGAACAGCACTAAAGTTGCACTGCAATATCTGTGCCATCTTTATTTATAGCAGGAAGTGCCAATAGAACGTAGAGAAATACACAACACACAGCGCACATAACCAGAATTGCATATAACAAGAAATCTGAGCATCGGTTTTAAGTTAATTCGGCGCAATATACTATTAAAATATGCGTAGCAATTCGCAGTCGCGAACAAATTCACTAAAACCGGCCAGTTTTGGACTACAAAGTCGCTTAAGGTCGTCTATGTTAATATCTCCCACAGAAAGCTCGTCCGCAATACTTGTTACAACAAGATAATGTTCATATGAACACGGAGTCTGTCCAATGCATTTCGACAGTTTACATTATATGTCCGTATGAATATAATCAGTGAGCTGTTTAGACCGGTAGGAATAAATCAAACAGTTTATTTTCAAATTGTACAGCAGCAATGATCCCTTCATTCTTTTGTATTATTTTAACTAAACAATAAACATAGTCAGTCACGATACCATTCGATTCGTCACCAGCGCTTTACTATAAAAGGTCCATCGTCACCATGCGTCTATTTTGCACCGTTATGGAGATATGGCGTCTTAAAGATGATGGGGTCACGAGTTTGACTTTTTGAGGTCACGTGACGTCATCGGTCACGGGCCATTCGACTCCCGAGGGTCGACTTCCTATGGGTGGTCCATAGTGACCATGCGTCTATCTGGCACAGCTATGGAGATATGGCGCTTCAAATATTGGACGCACAGACGTGAACACGAAAAGAAAGATGGAAGAAGGGAAAGAAAAAAAGAGGAAGGGGGAGGGGAAGGGAAAGGGAGGGGAAAGGAAATGGTAAGGGGAAAGGGAAGGAAAAGGAATAGGGGAAAGGTATAGGAAAAGAAAAAGAGGAAGGGGAAAAGGAAAAGAAAGGGGAAGAAAAGAGGAAAGAGAAGGTAAAGAGAAAGGGAAGTGGAAGGTAAAAGGATGGGAAAGCGGACGAGAAAGGGGAAAGGAAAGGGGAAGGGAAAGGAAAAAGGGGAAGAGGAGAGGGTAAGTGAAAGCGGAAGGGAAAGGAAAAGGGGATGGAGAAGGGGAAGGGAAAGGAAAAGGAAAAGGTAAGGCGGAAGAAAGATAGCTTAAGAAAAGTTGGACGCACCGACGCACGCACCGACGCACGGACACTCAGGTGATTTTATACTCTGTCCAATGCTACACTGTATGTATAGCATTGGACAGACAATAAGCAGCAAGTCTGTGTCTATCTGCAAATTAGTCGAAAGTAGCAGAAATCGCTCATTTTTGAAGGTGCACCCGTACAAAGGACTGCATGAATTTAAAGAGTAGAAACGCAGACCGTTAAAATCTACGTTTAGTGCTAAAAATTTTGTATGCAGGTTGTTTTGGTCTAATTGTACCCCCCCTAAAACTCGTCAGCAGTGCTTGTTATAACAAGTAGCAAATCTGTGTATATCTGCAACCGTTCTCACGCTAAACAAGCCAATGCCGGTAAAATAACGATTTCTTAAGGGTATTTCTCTTTAATGCCCTCACCCAGCAACACGAAATTTTCTTATGAAAAAAACTAGACTTTACACTGTTATGTGGTGAAAACCCCAATTTTTTTCCACCTAATCTTGGTTTGGTACCAGGTTATGACAGAAGGACGAACAGACAGACTGACAGAGTTACGATAGCTAGTACACGTGTTGTCACGCATAAAAGCAACTTTGATTGTGCTCACTCCAGACTGTGATTCAACATCATACACTTCCATGGAAGGTTGTTTGTGACGAGACTTCTCTTTTTGTCACAGACTACGCACGCCTTACAGACTAATACGTCGGTGGATGCCGACAGAATATTTCAACACGCACAGAGCTCTTATATGTTTCCGCGGAAAATGTTTTAGATGTAGGCTACCCTCTACGGACTAACTATCTGTGCGAAGACTGCATGCGATATAAAATAAGACGGGCTAAACCTTTTAAACGTATTAATATAACTGCTTGCGAGGACCGCAATTTATAGTAATTTAGCGCTAATTACCAGCCGCTGCTTGGACGTCGTCGACGGCGATGCGTTTGCGGGGAAGAAAGTAACGCGAAATGGCTGCTGGGAAGCGGTAAAAGCGTCGTGGCCAGCAGCCAGCTGATGTTATGACTTGTGAGTGAAGGACACGGCCATTAGCGGACAGTGCGGACAGATCGGGCTGGATGGATTGATGGACGGACCGGGCGGGACTCAGAGAGAGTGGACAGGCGGCCGGGCGGCCGGGTCTACATTGCCGACATGGGACCATCATGTCAGCATTAGACGACGTCAGCCGCGGTTCAGAAAGACGCGGAGTCGGCACGTAGACAGAGTAGACACGCAGCGTGATGGCTGGACGTCGACGTTGACGAATGACCGACCAACGACCAAACGTTCGACCAGGCACGACGACGACGAAGCACGATACATACAAGCGGCGCGTCGATCTGCAACGACTACAATCAGAACAGACAGACGGACGGACGGACGGACCACAGTAGCGGTAGGCAGCAGCTAGCGACAAATGCCGATCCGTGATTCGAGTCCGTGATGTCAGTGTCTACTCGCCCGGCGCTACCACCCACCGGGCCCGGCAAAGCACGATTCTGATGTCGACATCACGCTTGCAGACGGTGACGGAGTGACCGATTCGGCGGCGAACAATTGGCGACCGATCGACGAAGATTGATGTGTCCCATTCGTCACAATAACGCCACCAATATATTTCGTTCCCGCTGATGTAATCCGCGATTTACAACCCCGTCATAAGTTTATATAACGCACCTGTTGTATTCATTTGTACTTTCCATGTTGCTTGTCATAATCCTGGTCGTATAGAATGACATTAATACGACCCTCAAAATGGGATGTGTTGTTTTTCGTTTATATTCAATTATTATTACTATGTTTTATTTATGCTGTTAGCAAATCGCATATAAGACGAGTATAGCGACTTGTCGGTGTCGAAACGTGTACGTTATACTGTGTATTTGAGCTGGCCTATTGTGCCATTTTTATTTCTCGAGTTTCTGACATTTTCTACAGTTTTTTATACTGTCGCTTTGTGTGAAAGATTAGAAATTATTTCAAACTCGATATCGTTGTCTAAAATGTTTCTGTAGTGTAAGAAAGTAACGAGGGAAATTTTGTGTTGTTTGTTGACAGATAGTAATAACAGCAGCTCCGCACTCCCGGTCGTCATGTTTGTGCACTGCGAGTCTTACACCACCGGCACCGGTAATGCCTACGACGGAAGCGTTCTTGCTGCCTTCGGCCACGTGATTGTCGTCACCGTAAACTTTCGGCTCGGAGTTCTGGGTAAGAATTAATGACTGTGTCATAAAGTTGTTTTGGCAAATTATAATACAGTTTGCAACATGACTGTATTATGATTATGCACATTGTCAGTGTAGCAACAAAAAATACGAATGTTTGTTTCTGTTTTTAAATTTCACTTTTCTGGATTTTTATGCTCGCCGGATTTTTTTAAATGTTTTCATTAGCTAGCTGTTTTGTCTCGTGTAGTAGAGATAAGTCATATTATTACATTATCATCTGTGCAAATGATGCTTGTAAACGATATCGAATAAAAACTGAAAAAGTGCAATGTATAGTTCTTGGACGGCGTCTGTGTGCGCAAAGGCACGACGGGTGTAAAACGCGTGTCCGTGTCGCACTGCTATTACACGTTGCTATATGGATGCCGCCGAGCCGGTAGATGAAACTATAGTCGTCTGACGATACGATTGCAATTTGCAATCCATGCGCCTGTGTCACTGTGGGATTTGCGGTGAAATCCGGCACACTGCAACGCAGACGTATCCGGGGATTAAAGCTAAATGTGCATCAGGTCTGCAGAATTACATGCAACGATATGAACTACAGTGGATATGCAGCATTTAATGATAGCGTGTACGAGTATATTAGTCAAGACAACGCAATGTTAACGAGTATAGGACTACATGTGCTGGCTTTTTTCAAAGTCGGGCTATATTCGAGTATTTAGCACGATCTGAATGGTATAACGTTATAGCTGGACGGTTGCTCATTAAGATAGGATCGCATCACTGCTGGAGTGAGCAGAGCGCGTTCTTTCCCGCTTCACTTCTAGGTCTATTGCGTCTTAATCTCAGCCGTTAATCTGTGCCGAGATTCACATTAAAAGCCCGGCAACGGCCAAGCCACGCAAAGCGTTGTCTGAGCAGCTAAACGAGAAAATCGTCTACCGGCAGTAAGTAAGTAAGCACGTAATTTGTATAACGCGCTAACGGCAAGAAAAACGTCAAACGCGCTCGGTGTGTTAGTAAATAAAAAAGTAATAATGTTTGAGATGGCATCAAAAGGTAGACGGATTGTGTGTGGTTGTTGTAAGATCATTATACCGAGTTGTACGTTATGACATGTTGGTTAAGTGGAGTTGTGCGTGCCAACATAATGCTACCGGATTGAAATCATTACACATTCGAGTAGATATTTCTTTGCATTTTGGTTTCCGTGATGCTTCTGAGACCTACCACAACGCTGAAAGTCACGTCCGCACAAAATGCAGTATCTCGAAAAACACTGTTACCGTTAAAGAGGAAATCGGCGGTTCTGCTGTAAATTTACTGCAACCCCGTCTTGGTGGTTCGCGAAGCTGTGATCACAAGTACGATTCTAGGCTGCACAAGAAACTGAAACTGAAAGTAGTTTCGTTTATCCGTTGACGCGGTAAGTCGCTACGTCTTTGCAACCACGACTTGTGGGTCAGTGGTGATTTTGGTGATTTCGATGACGCACAGTGCAGAGGTGGAGAAGTCTGTTTAACACGACGGCGGCGGGGCGGCGGCGGCGTCGGCGGCGGTCGGTGTCGGTGCCCGGTGCCATGTCTCTCTGGTGACTGGCAGTGCAGCCAGCGTCTTCACAGCGCGCGTTAATTGACTAGGTCACAGCGCCTCAAGGTGCCAGCCGCTCACGCAGCGGCACACTATCAAACACAGCAGCAATGATTGCCCTGCGGTTTGCTGCTAGAACGGAGCATGTATACATGGTCAATAGCTCGCTAGCATGATCGACTGACCCCGAGCAAGTTCGCATGAGCACGCAGCTGCATGTGCGACCGACGACCGATCCACGGTCACGTGACGTCCACGGTCACGTGGCCACTGCCCACGGTCACGTGTTCGTCGCCTGAAAACGATCTTCTCGCCCTGCGCGCTCGTCTCGGCTGGCTGCAGCTGCTGCTGATGCGGACGGACGAAGGATGACGACGACGATTGGAATGGGAAACGATTCTCTGCTCGCGGCGTCGTCTGAATTACGTCGCACGACCGTCTCGTCTAGTCTCGTTCTGGCGACAATGGGCGCCGCGACACGACCATGAAACCAACGGCTGCGAGGAGGAACGTGCATGATGCAGCTTTCTCGACTCGACGACGAGGTGACGTGATCGATTTTCTCGTCGCTCGGACGTCACCAATACACTGGGCAAGGCTCTCCCTCACTGCGCTCAAGATTCGACTGAAAGCCGGCCACGATTGCGGAAGCTGACCCGCGCTCAATACCTGTGACATTCAGTCGCTGATAATGCAGAAATTGGGCAGGCTCTGCTAGCAATTCCACGTCGTCATTATTGTTCGTCGTTTCTCATCTCCTATAAGCTTTGTCCTCGCAGCAATGAGACGTTATTGCCATGAGCATTGTCCGCCGGTCCGTCGGTTGTCAGTCGATGAAATTGGATCAATTTCTGAATTTTCTTTCTGATCAAAAATGGTCATTTTGATGCACTCATTGCGAAATATTACTGTCTCGCGTACTATATTTTATGTGCTGCGACGATTTGTTTTTCTCTCGACGAATAAATAAATACAAGTAAAGTATGGCTGATTAGATGTGACTCAGATGCTGCATGCATTTGTACTAGTGTGATTGTGGTTAATCGGAATAAATTACACAATAAACGTGAAAAGTAACCAATGTGAGGTGAGCAAAAACTCAACACCATTTAATCAACTTAAAGTTATTAAGTTTCGAGAATTATATTTTGCGACTGTTTTGAAAGGCAATGCTACGATATATCAAATTATTTCCCAAGTTCACAAGTAATTTATACGTTGATGTCTATTTACTTAGAACTAATGGAAATGGCAGTATGTTAACGTAGATCATCACAATTACCGAGATTTGCTGCGAAAGAGCTCAGTCAAACATGTGTCTTCCGTCAGCAAATTAAACCGCAGAAATGAGCATTAAACGAAAGCTGGACAGTGTTGCATTCATCGCCGATCCATGGCCGCCGATGACGAACTCAGCTCAGAGAGTGCGAAGAGTTGAGGCGTGTTGGTGGACCTGCGAAAAAAAACGGACCTGCACCGTACGAAGCGGCTGCCCAGCCAATGCCAAGACGAACTCGCCAGATATTGATGAAATGGCCGGAGCCGCCGCCGCTGCTGTTGAAGTGCGTGCGTGCGAATATAGGCGTCATTTCGATGAACTGCCTCCAGCGATGCGACACTCGCTCTGAAATCGATTTTCTCCAGTGCCACCGACGCTTCTATCTGTCGTGCCGCCCGACAGATAGTCAGCTCCGTACACCTGGCCGACTGACTCAAGGCATGTCGTGCAGCGCGTCCGGCCGTCGGACGCTCAAACCGATCCATAAATTAAGCCGCGAACGGCATCGGCGGTGCTCGCACGGCACGATCCCCGGTCGGTGAAACAATTACGCGCAATCGCGCCGCTGCATAACACAATCAGCGACCGACCGGAAACACTGCATGCTGCATGCACTGGGCTGGTACCCGACCACTTCCGATTCGCAGACGACAATTATGAGACGCCATTTGCCCACTGGCCGGGCAGTCGGCCGGTGTCCCTGAGTTATGTCACGGCAACATCGTGCGCAGCGTTTCGTACGCAGATCGTTGTTCTGACCACGAAGCGGACACGACGACGACGACGACGACGATGAATTTACTGACGCTAATAAACGGTGCACACGCCTCGCCGAGCGCGTTGTTCGTCTCGACGGATATCGAATACAGATTGGCTTGCTTGCTGGTTGCTCGCTCGGCAGAAATTCCTCGGAGAACGATGCATATAGACGCACGCGCTTCCCACATCAGACGCCCCCTCCGTGTAGAACAAGTCGTTCGCAATGTCCGCGTTCTAGTTAGCGTTCATTACGCTGTATGTATGCCACTTTAAGCCAGCCATGTTCACAACACTTTTCACTTACTTTCATCTTATTTCACAATACTGATACGTAGGAGACGGTAGGCCTAGAGACATTAATGTTGCCGACGTGCGTCGTACTATCTACAGTCCGTGCACACGTTCGTCTTCGCTGCACAAATGACTTATTAACATACTAAAAAGTAAGTAAGTAAGACAGCTATTAACAGGCTTTGATTTAGGGTCTAACAGATAGGCCTAATCAAAATGCGTTGTTCATTTCGGTGGCGTCGTTGTTTCAGGTTTTCTGAGTCTGTCTGATCACATTGCTCCGGGGAACTACGCCCTATTCGACCTTGTCGCCGCCCTACACTACATCCGAGAAAACATTGCCGCGTTCGGCGGTGACGCCGATGAGGTCACGGTCATGGGTCAAGGTCACGCCGCCGCCCTGCTCAACCTACTACTGATATCACCCGTCGCCAAAGGTGAGATGTGCTCATTTTCATTCGTCACGCTATATACGCAACCAAAAAGATCTCCGCCACTGTGCATGCGATGAGCATTGACAGATCTGGGATTTTTCAACGAATACTGTATACGCTTGTGTTCTCTATTAGTAAGAAGATAAAGTATTTACGCACGGTACACAAATAAACCAGAACGCCATTACCGCTCAACAGTTGTTTAAAGTCGAAACAAATATGTTTAGCAGTGGCTTGAATTTAGTCAATCTGAACCCGACGGAACAAAAAATCTGGAAAAAACATTAGGTTACGAGATCGTTCGATTATTAAAGAGGTTCAGTTGGAAAGGTTTCTTCAACGATTGTGAGACTTGACTTAGCCACAGAGCTCACTGCTTACCGCGAGAACCAACGACAAAGAGAGTGACGGTGAAAATGGTGAAAACTCGAAATGGTGAACTGAAGTGTGGTGTGTGAAACGAATGATGCGCGTGTGAAAGAGATCGATGAAGCTGATAACAGAAATGAGTTAGAAGTTGGCTGCATTGAAGTAAGTAGAATACCATCATAACGACAGTAGTGGGCATCTTAAACTTTACTGTGTGTATGAACTTCTTTTGTTTTTTGAATTGACTGACATATGATTTCATTTGTGCTTTTGAATCACGAAAGAGTAGGCTACTTGTTGTGAGTAACAAAGGTGAATTTTGAAATATTCACCCAATGGATGCAAATGTTTTTTAGGCTTGCAAGATTTTACAACATTTTTCAATACAAGATTTTAGCCTTGAGTTTGTGGTGGAGGTCATCTTTCTAAAGCCTAACTGTTCAGCCGAACAGGACCCCCCGTAAAAGGAGGCTGACATGCTAGCAGCGCGATACTTTCTGGGGCCTCTTACGTTAGTCGTAAGTTCACTTAGTGCAGCAAGACATTATCTGGCCTGCAGGGGGCTCTGTACATTGTACACTGTAATGCAGAATTTTAATTTTACGACGATACTTACTTATTTATATTTTAAAGAGAAAATTTATGCGAAGGCCCCACATCTTACCGCGAATAGCTAGGTCAACAGGACGCATAGCATAGCATTGGACAGAGTATAAAATCACCCGAGCGTCCGTCCGTGCGTTTGTGCGTCTGTCCAACCTGTGAGGCTTTTCATATCTTCATAACGGTGCAAGACAGACGAATGGTCACAATGGAGCACCCATAGGAAATGGCCCACTGCGAGTCAAATGGTCACGTGACCGATAACGTTACGTGACCCCAAAAGATTGAAATCGTGACCCCGAAATGTTTGAAACTTTATACCTCTCTAACCGTGCAAGATTGGCACATGGCCATAACTGACCACTTAAAGGAAACCACATTTTGCATGGCCGTTGACGTCACGTGATTTCACAAGCTCAAGGTCATAGTTTATAAATTTTTAAAGTATTTCTATCTCTATAGTTTAAACGCACAAAGCATACGCGTATGTGAAGTTGCGAGACTCCAACAGTTAAAGTCACAACCCGAATATCTTTAGTTTTCGACTTATTGACCATCTAGGAAACCGCTTATTGTTAGCCTGATTGCATCGTGACCGACGATGTTAATTGTTTAATTATAATAATAGCAAAGGATGACAATAACATTGCTGCTGTACAATTTGAAATTATGTTTTATTTTTAATTCTTACGATTGGTTTACACAGATCACTGATTTTATTTATACGGACTTTACTGTAAATTATCCAGACGCATTGGACAGACTCCGTGTTCGCTTGAACGTGATGTTGTGTTTAAATCGGACCCTAGACCTAACGTTAACGTGTACAACTCATGGATCAACATGCAAGTCTGTTGAAAAGATTTATAGTAAGTAGCTGAACAATTACTGCAAAGGCTCATGTATAATGCATCGTACAGCAATGTCGGATCGTTCTGTACTGTGGAGTCCTCGAACGACAGAGTAAAGGAATGATGGATGATGAAAACGGTGAGAATGAAAATGACGAATGGAGTGTGTAAAATGAGGTCCGTCTTTATTCATTCCGTCAGCGTCACCTTGATCACTCTAATTATGAGGCTAATTATGAGGCTGGTCGCATTACGGCGTAGTAAAGCCTAGATTAACCGATTTTCATAATTCTTTTACTGGCTCAGTTAACCAAAAAAATTCTGCACATTGGTTATTAAAGATTCGTGTAATATAATTTTTTTTGAAATTTGCATCGATAACAGTCACGCAACTGCAGATCGTGCGCACATCTGAACCTACAGTACTGAAGAGAACGTAGCTGTAACAGATGAGGTGGAACTGTGCCAAGAAGATGGGACAACAAATTTATTGTTTAATATGCCCGTTAGACCTGTTCGCTCACTCTGCTGTCATGCGGATCATTTTTTTCACGGCGATCTGGACTGGATAAACGAATTAATTATTCAAGAATTGGCTGCTTAAAGCAATTGCTGAACGATGTTTTTTTCAGTTGGTTCATTCACAGAAATTTTTCACATTAGCCGCACAGAACAGTAATTAATATCATAACTGACCGACTGCACTTGCTGCTGCAGCAAAGACGAAGACTTTGGAGCAGCACACAAAAATTAGGTTCAGTAGTTGCTGTCGGCGCGTCAGAATTTGACTGCACTGCTTTAATATAATATTGATTCCAGAGTCAAAATTAATGAAATATGTTACTGTAGATTGCTTCTGCTAAGTTGTTGCCTGTCATACGCCCAGTCTCTGGCGAGTTCAGCAAGCAGTGCTTTAGCTCCAGTCTATAGTTTACGCGCTTATCTGACGTCAAGAAAGTCTTATTCAGACTTTGTAATTTGAACAACAATGTGCCAGACTGTTTAGCCTTAACTGCTTTATTTTTCTGTAAAAACGATTTAACTTTGCAGTAGCTTTGCTACTCAGGCAGTCACGATCGATTTAATGATTGATTGAAACAACACCAAACTGGATCGATCGAGATCGGATGTCTTTAAGCTGCTAGCACTAGAAAGTAAAGCTCGAAGTTTGAAGCAGAAAGAAACGCAGATTAGTTGAGTCAGAGGCTCAAAGCATAACTGGATCCGATGCGTGAATGTCGTTGAAATTGATTATAAGTAGAAGCGTAGACGACGTCCAGGCAGAACGGTCGGTCTGTCCATCAGTCGCTGGGTCCTTGTGGATCTCTGCCGGCTGATAACTTGCTTCAGGCAGACAGTCAGTCAGCTCTTTGGTCCCTCAAGTGCTCAGCATCTAAATGCAGTTTTGTTAACTGCATGCGGGCTTCTCGGTTCAACGTTGAATCGGTCGGCCTGGTCGGTGTCTTCGCGGTCAGAAACGTTGCACTCAGCCTTGGTGCAGCAGCAACGCCAACGTGAGCGCTGAATTATGAATGAAGTCGCATAAGTAATGTTAGTCCACAAATTAATAGCGTCACAAACATTTTGTTGTTCACTAAAACAGAATTATCATTTATTTTATTTTTGTCATTTGATGTTTTTTAAAACTAAAAGTAAGAACAGAGCTTGGATGGCTACTGATCCGGGCAGTCGATCGATGCAGAATGTGTCGCTCATAAGCACGGAGTTTAAACGTTGAATCGTCACGAACATTTGCCGGAATAAAAACAACTGCTCTTTGTCGAAGATTATTATGATATGCTATTATGATTATGATATGAGATGGCTCAGTGTTAGTTTGTACACGATATGCTTTTGCTTTCCCGAGTTTCTTTCATCGCAGTCATTAACAGCTGCATGTCACGTGAGTTTGAAAAGAATCTTTGCACAGAGAGATGTCATCATTAGATGAACGGAGCTGCAGCAGTCCCTATAGCGTGAATCGGTGCGGACTAGGAGAGAATCAACTCGGGTGTGAGGACTGACAAGGACTTGGGTGTTCAAAGCACTGACGAATGCAGCTGACTGGTTCCATGGTCGAGTGGAGAGCGAGCTATGATGAGCGTCAATGTCCAGCGCAAACAGCGTTCGTCGTTTGTTCAATGATATGCGCACGTCGCTAGCAGCTAGTCATCAGCTCGTTATCTCGTGCCCGGTCCACACATGCGATGCGACGGACTAATGCAGTCGTCTTCCGGCATCCAGACCGATCGGCCTTCCACAAGTAGTCTGTCATCAGACAGTACTCGAATGAGTCGTCCGGGCAGCAGAAGCATCGGAGTGGACATGGGTCTGTCGTCGGCCAATCTGAAGCGCCCAGTCACCCACTTACCTACCCCTTCAGCGACAGCTCGGGCCACCCATCCACTCGTGAGGGTGTCCATCGACGACGCAATTCCTTCATTCTGTCGCCGCCGTGCTTTATCGCAAATCGATAGCATGACGGCTACAAAAACGACGAGTGAGGAGGAGGCGTTAAGACGTTGGCTGACGACGTCGTTGTTGTTGTAATGCCAACAGCTCGCATGACAGACCTCCCCCCTTCTCTCTCGCTCCCTCCCCTCTCTCTTCATTCGTTCCTCCTCATCTTACATCCATGCTGCCTCGCTGCTGTCCCGTCCTGTCCCGTGCCGCGGCTTTGAACCGCAATTTTCGGATTGCTTTTATTTGCTGACGATGAGATTGGCGACACGCGTCCATCCGCGATTGACGGGCATTCAGAAACGCTTTGTCGACCATCAGCCGTGTTTATTGTCTGATTGTAATTTATACAAACAAGCAAATAAAAGTACACATTTCTTCGAACTATTATTATATATTTATGCAGGTACACTGTCAACAAGCAAGTTATATGCTGGCTATCGATGTAAGTGCGGTGTCGCAATGGCCTAGCGGTAACATAGCCGACAGCTATGAAAGGTTCTGGAATCGACTCTTACCTTGGGCAGTTGTCACTATTCCGCCAACTCGAATTACTGTCAGTGTGAATGCTTTTCCCGCAGGCTCCAAAGTTTCAGTGATTATATTATGAAATAAAATGAACCAAAACACACATTTACTTAACTCCAAAAATTGCGAACGAATCAGAGACGCGAACGGTCACAGATTACAGAGGACACTGTTAAAGCCTCACTTCTACGTTGTACGTAATTCAATTCACTAATCTGCTAAATACTTTATTTCTTGTTTTACGTAATTGTTTTCAGAAGCTTTCTTTATTCGTATACTGTAGCTGTTTTGAAATTAGCCTAATTTTTTTTGTTATACCAGCGTTTTTTTCGTGCACTTATTTATAAAATATTGATGTTGTTCCCGATCACAATACTTTTTGTTGAATCTATTAATCAGTCGATCATTTATATTATCAAACAACATGAACTATAAAAAATTAAATAAAAAAATGTTGTTTTATAATTTGTCATTAGTTTCGTTTGTTTATGGATTTGCCAAAATTCTGCATATCTGCATATCTGACTGTTAACCCCTCTGAAGCGATGACGTTGCGGCACTTAAAAATTTGGTCATCCTAATTGGCCGCGTCACGGATGTTGCTTCGACGTCCGTCTCTCCATCGGTTCGTTGCGTACATACGGGCTCCTAACTCGAAAACAAAAGGGGCAAACAACCGAAATTGGCGTGAACGTTTTTCTCACAGCAGTAAGCGGTGTGCCATTTTTTCAGCACAAAACGTCAGGTAAATGTTTACTGCAAAAGTGGACTTTCAGTTGAAATTCAGAATAAGTAAGTGGACGAATGGCCGCATATTGTGCTATCTCATGTAATATGGGCCTACATTTTCGCTTGTTTATTGATATTTTGGTTATGTTTAAAAGTGCGGTAAGAGCGACAAAATAAAAAAAGTAAACCAAGAAATTTGAGCAAAGCACACGTGACGCGCGATAGCAGCGTTCCTGTCATCTAGGCAATTAGTGTACAGCAATAAAATAATAGTGCGTTTTCAAAGAGTACTTAAATTTGAGGCCTCAAATTTGAGTCAATGAAAACTCCTTGAATTCAAGAGGTCAAAACTTAGATTGTTAAAAATGTACGCTCTATGCTAAAAATTTTATACGCAGGTTGTACAGATCTATCGCCAGCTATTTCAGCGCAATTCATTGTTAATATGTGTTTCACAACCCAAAAGCGCGAAAAATTCACTAAACCCCCTATTTTAGGAGTTCGAGGTCATTCAAAATCATCGACGTTGACACCCCTAAAAAGTTCGTCACTAGTGCATGTTATGATAGGTAGGATGTCTGTGCCTATCTGCAACTGTTTTCATGTTAGACGAGCCAGTATCAGTAAAATAACCACTTTTTAGAGAGGTCCCTTTTTTGACACTCGCGTGCGCAAACCCCCTTGAACCTAAGGAGTCGGCACTTAAATGCTAAAATTTGCGTTTAATGCTAAAAATTTTATACATAGGTTACCTTGGTCTATCTTCAAGCATTTCGTCGCTATTTACTCGTAGAATGTGCGTTGCAGCCGAAAATTGCGAAAAATTCACTAAGAACCCCTCTTTTGAGGGTTCATTGTCGTTCAAGGTCATCGGTGTTGATAAATCTTAAAAGCCTGTCACCAGTGCTTGTTATGATAAGCAGCGTGTCTGTGCCTATCTGCAACCGTTTTTACACTAAGCGAGCTAATAGCAACAAAATAACGTTTTTTTAAGGAAGGAGGTACCCCTATTTGATGCCCTCGTTCGAGGGGAACCCCCGCACCCAGGGCCATTATCCGCACGAAATTTTGTCGCAAAAAACTACAGTCTTTAGAGTAGCCCATGGTTAAGATTTCGTGATCCTAGCTTACACCGTTTTGATACAGATCAAGGATGTGACGGACAGACAGGCGGACGGACGCCCAGGCCATGGCTATATGACTCGTGAAGCATTCTGCTATCGCGCGTAATAAAATGAAATAAAATAAATCGTAGTAAAATCAAATGAAATTAGAGCCGTTCGCTTTGGCTTTCATTTCTGTTTTTTCAATTCATTTCTTTCATTTTTTAAATTTCTGTTCGTTCTGTCGCATTTTATAATCCGGCGTTAGGCTGCATACGTCTGTCTGTGTGAAATTTGAAGGTGCTGGGGGTAAGGCGTTATTCAAGCGAGCGATCCTACACGACGGCTCGGCTCTAGCCAGCTGGGCTATGGTCGGCCGTCCTCTGCGCTATGCCTATGATGTCGCCGACGCCGTCAACTGTACCGTCCATCGTCCCAGCGCCAGCAGTCGACATCACGTCGGAGATCACCCTCCACGACGCACGCAGTCCTCGCCCTCGAACGAGCGTCACACGCGTCTGCTGGCCTGTCTCAAGCGGGTGCCTGCCGAGCTGCTCGGGGTTGTCGTCGGTGCTTCGTCGCTGCGACCGCCGCGCTATCGGTCGGCGTTCGGTCCCGTGTTGGACGGACGTAGCGCCGTGCCCCACGAGCCGTCGTACCTCATGGCGCGTGCTGCGTCAGTCGCCCCAGTGTTCGAGTCCAGTGCCGTGCTAGTCGGGGTCACAGCCGACGACACACTGACGACCGGCGATGCTAGCGATGACACGCAAGACGACAAAGACGACGATGACGGCGACGGCGGCCTGTCGACCGTAGAAGACGCGAGCTTCCGGCGTCGGCTGCTTCGCACCTACGTCCAGAACGTCTACCGCTATCACCGCCAGAAGATCTACGACGTACTCGCTTACCACTACACCGACTGGGAGCATCCCGTCAACCAGCCAGGTAAGCGATCGCAGAATAGATGACGAAACGTAATTGAAGGGCTTAATTCCAATACCTGTTAAGTCACTTTTGCGTGCACTGGAAAAAAGAGTTTTGACCAAAAGTGGACTTAACAGGTACTGAAAGTAAGCCCTTCAATTACTATTTAGAAAATAATCGTCAGCGAGTAGTAGTATAATGAATAGTAGAATAAGCCTATAAAAATTTAGAAGATTAAGAAGTCTGTCATTGTCGCTTAGTAATAGCAATAAGCTTTACGGTGCTGATGTTGTTGTTGTTGCTGCTGCTGATGATGATGATGATAATGATGATATTGTTGTAAGTGGTTGTTTGTCGTTGACTGGGCGTACAGCGTCGAGTGGAGCGCTGAGTCTAGACGACGGGTTCGACAGTCAGAGCCTGGCACAGTTGCTCGTCGACGGTCAGCTGACATCACCTACCGTCCAGCTGGCCCGACATCACGCCGCCGCCCCTCGTGCATCCGCAACCTTTCTCTACGGCTTCGGTCCTCGTCGGCCGGTCGCTCTGCCAGACGCCGTGGATCCGGTGGACTCTGACGACGGACCGCTGGAGTATCTGCTTGGAGCACCGCTCGTCGACGGCGCCGTGAGTCCGTTCGCTGCTGTCAGCGGCCTTTACAGTCACTGGCAGAAGGTGATCTGCACCATGATGCTCCGCTACTGGACCAACTTCATCAGAACAGGGTAGCCATTTCAGACCATTATTTCACAGATAAGTTATATTTTATGATGCCAAACATGTGCCGCGGTGGCGCATAAAAAGTGGAATATACTTGCTTTATGTAGATCAAGCACAGGGGCGTCATTTACGATGGGAAAG
>Ga0209367_1001133_pt1 | contig 31483 bp, 13 predicted proteins | sample WorMetLIZISLAND2_FD_187412 | JGI IMG/M metagenome (GOLD analysis project Ga0209367, IMG submission 187412) | Marine gutless worms symbiont microbial communities from Max Planck institute for Marine Microbiology, Germany - Olavius geniculatus... ...
GGTCATCCAAGGTCATTGAATTCAGCGCCAATCGAAAGCCAGTATACGATTTCCTATTAGTGATTAATAGTAACCTAGGCCTTATCTCGCACCGTTACTGAGATACAGCGAGTTATAGGCCAAAAATTGCAAATTTTGACCACCCCCCTCTCATTTAGCGCCCTCGTTCGGGGTGACCCCCTTCGAATTTTTGGAAAAGCTTTACGGTTCCTGAAACTAGAGTCTTCCGGGCAGCCGACGGTGAAGATTTGGTAATTCTACCTTGCACCGTTTTTGACTGATCCACCCATGTGACAGATGGACAGACAGAATTGCGATGGCTAAGACGCGCTGAAAGCATAGCTGCTTTCGCGTGTAAAAAGGCACCCTTTTTCTTTCTTTCATTATTCAGTCAAATGATGATCAATTTATATTAAATTTTTACCAGACGTAGCTAAAGAAATACTAATTCAAAATATTTTGATAAAATATCGCTAATAGTTAAATATTCTTTGCTAGTCATGATGTAATGCTGACGTCATAGTGTGCTGCAAGCACAAACTGGCTTGTTGCAACCGGTGCTGAAACTATCAAAAGTCAAAACCATGTGCCAGACTCAAAAACACAGTGCATTAGTGTGAGACACTTGGACCTTGACCTTGCGAGACACAGTAAGAACAAAAGATTAGACCTATGCTATTTTCTTTCATGAACATATGGAAAACACAATTATGATACAACAGAATGGGTGGCTGACCTGTGTTTTCCAGCAATGTCTTCGGAGCATTAGCTCTGTTGATTATAACGACCAGATGGCTCAGTACCAGTGGTACATACGGCTTGATGTCTTCTCCTAGTCATCAACAATACAACCACAGCAATCAATATACACGTACAATAGTCTTCTACGAGACACCCTTCTGACACTGCCAATTATCCCCCACAAACATAGCTGACATTTTAATTAGAATATTTCATAGCAAACGTACAAAAAATTTACACCTTCTACATTCTCCAATATTTTCCTTCACAGACTACTAATACCTCAGGATTGGCTTCATGAATTGTCACACTGCTTACTGGATTTGCCTACATTTGACTGTTTCTCTTCACATTATTTTAAACTTGCCTTCCCCGTAGTTCTCGCTGTTCTTCCCTTTTAGTCACTTTTGGTCTACGACTCTCGGCTCTTGTCATCACTGGATCGTTGCTTGACTTTTAACACTAGACTGTGACCTACTAAATTCTCATTTCAGATCCATTAAAAAATTGTTTAAGATTGATCAACCAATGCAAATCAATCAATCTATTACAACACATTTATACAGGACCATATGCTGCAAACAGATCGGACAGTGTCTGCTAGTTTTCTGAGAACAAATATCTTACCGGTATCTGCTCTTATCAAATGTCTCCAATCTCCACAGCCACCAAACATTAATCACAGGCAACAAGCATGGTGGTGTAACGGTGGGATGTCGGACTTATGATAAAGAGATTGTGGGTTTGACTCCCAGTTGGCTTACTATCAAGTGGTTACTGCATGGATGGCTGACTGTCTGCAAACAGGTAAACCATTTACGTATGTAACTTAACACCAAGGTCAACTCAGCCTTCCATCCCTTTGGGGTAGGCAAATCAAGTACCGGCCTCTCTGGCTGGGGTTAAGGCAGGGTGCCTGTCGGGTGGCAGGTAAGCACCGTGTGATCCCATATGGCAGGCAACGCTCTATAGCTCTGTGATGGGTTTAATATTAAGAGCTATACACCACCTATACCTCTTTACCTTTACAGAATATATACAACTAAGCAGACATTACCAGCTTTGATAGCGATCTCCCCAATGGCCCATGTAGCATTGTTACACACTGAGATATACTCTGGATTCAGATTAGAGCCCAGCATTGGCATGAAGTCTCCTGCAGCAGCAATAACCAGCACAGAGCATTATTATTATTAGGCGCAAAAGCAGCTACTGCGTTCAGCGCTTCTTAGCCATCGCAACTCTGTCCATCCGTCCGTTTGTCCGCCACACGGGTGGATCAGTCAAAAACGGTGCAAGCTATGATCACCAAATCTTCACCGTCGCTGCCTGGAAGACTCTTGTTTTAGGAACCGTAAAACTTTTCCATAAATTCGAAGAGGGTCACTCCAAACGAGGGTGCTAAATGAGAGGGGGTGGGCAAAATTTGTGATTTTTGGCCAATAAGTCGCTGTATCACAGTAACTAAACCTTCTACAGCCATCTGAATAAAGCTGTGCAACCCCAACCCTTGATCCTTTAGAATCAATATTGTTGTATCCGCTACTCAAGACCTAGGGAATGTTCAGACCAAGTTTGGTTTTTTATACTTTCCTGCTTCCGAATCAGAAGCCAGTATAGGACCGAAAAACAGATGAATGACACATATTATGACCTATAAGGGCAGCACACAACGAAGTGAATGCATATAACTGTATGAGAATTTTAATAACATGAAAAATTGAAAGCATCAAAAAACATTGAACAACTGACCGACATACGGCTTGACATGCTGATAGCAAGCCTTGGTGAGATCACCAAGCAAAGCAAATGAGCTCTGACGCACCTCAGGCATCAAGTCCTAACAACAACAACACAATACTACCATTACTACAACCACTACTAGCTACTACTACAACTACAATTACTCCACATCACTACTGCACCAAATGCTACAACTACAGATAAACAACACGAACGAACCACGCTGTACTATGTAGTTATAGTAAGTCTTAGTGAGAGATAATCAGGTATAGCAAATGAGCTTCAGGTCCTGACAACAACTACTAAAACTACAACAATAACAGAAACAACCACTACAACAACTATAACAACAAGACATAATCGGTAAAATGCATGAAAATGGCAGCAAACTTGTCATAATTATTAGGCTACAAAGTTTGCTCACAATATGATACTAATAACAGATATTACAGCAAAGCAATTTGTGCTAATTTGGGACATGTTCACTATAAATTCATTCATATACCAGAAGCCCAGCTGTCTATATTCAAAAGCCACTGTCCAACTTCCAGTCCTTTGTGGAAAGAAAATGAATTTCCAGACTGACTGCAGTCCCATGAATGCTATGGTGATGCTGCTATGTCAAACACTGCAATTATGCCAAGAGACAACAAGGTAAATTTGCAGCAAATTTGCATTTAAAATTGCAACCGAACCGCTGCAGATAGAGACATGGTTACTACTGACAGCCTATAGAAACTCGATATCGCCCTATCTGATGGCACCATCGCCGAAACCCTATGACATACCTTTTAGCCACAATGTATGCATCACAGACAACAGATGACAACGACAAAGAGATGACACATTATACACAAGGCTCAACTAAACGACTGACCAAAAATGCCACTGTTGGATACAAACCTGAGCACTCTGGTGCAGCAAAGCCAGCAGGTTACAGTTAGCTGCCAGCGACTCGATGTGATGTCCCAGTCCCTCCGTCAGCCCACTCAGCAGGTCCAGCGCAACGATCATAAAATCTTTGTCCGGAGCCTCGTATGCATCCGGATTTGAGCTGTGAGCCTGACAGATTGCAAAATCAGAACATTTAGTCAATAAATAAATAAATAAATAGACAGATAAATTGATCAATCAATATCTCAATCAATCAAGAAACAATCTCTTGTATAAAGAGACATGCAATTTACAAGTTTTGGGATAGAAAAAAACTCAGATAAAATTACAAAAGTTGTCAACATAATATATTAAAAACTAAGCATCAATCTAAAAAACCACACTAGAGAAACAAACCCTCAGGACCCACAACTTAACAACCGTCAATCAACTTAATAAATGTCTGTTAAAAATAAGAACAATAATTTTTCTCCATAACGTACTTTGAAGTCTTTCCAATGACGGCAAATCGCTCAACAGTACAGTCACCGGGTCGATTCAGCCTTCTGTCCTCAGTGGGATGATAGAATACTAGAACGAAAATCAAGACTTTGAGCTAAGTGGTAAAAAACAGCGATGGCGAATGTAGTACTAAAGCTGCCATTTGAGGCGAATCTGCAGCTCGAGTCAACCGATTTCATCCAAAGATCGGCAGCCACTCAGCACTTGTGCCACACGCATCAAATAAACCGAGTGAACTTTCACAGAGACAACACCATGACGACAGCACCAGAACACTGTTGCAACAATTGCTAATAAGAAGAGACAGAGACAGGACAGTAAGCAAGTAAATAAGTTGTCTTACGAAGCTCTGCATCAGCGTCTGTTCAATGAGACAGACGCAGCGTTTGAACACAGGCTCACAGTACGGCAGGAAACCCGACTGCAATGCTGTTGCAACACTCGAGAGACACTGCACACAGTGAGTCAAAAACAACAACACTGAAATCTTAACGCAACACTGTTGCTGCAACATTTAACAGTGTACACAGCAAGTCAAAAATGACAACAATAAAACCTTACTGCAGTGTTTTCAACCTTTTTACTGCAGCAGAACCCTAAACAAGCGTGAAGGTCACTCACAGAACCCCATGCGTCCAGCGATGTACGCGAGGTAGAAACTACAGACGCATTTCCCTAGCAGGGCAGAGACCCCATAGGGACGAAAAAGCTGGCAAAGATGACCTATTAAAATCTTAAACTTGGCCGCTCCGTAGCTCCGAGATGGGTTTCCCCTGAAGAGCTATATAGCATTTAACTATTAGGCCTAGTAGGCGAGCGAGGCGGTCGTCGACGACCGCTTAGCCCCCACCAACAACCAAGAAATTTATCATGTGGACGCCCTCGGAGACGGAAACTAAGTAAATCATCAAACAATTTCGTACCATGACCCTAATCATTTCCGATAACACACTAATCCTCAGATTTGAGTAATGACATGTATATAGGGGGCCTACGTTATAATATAGGTCTACAATGCAAATATGCCAAAATTACTAACAACAAAAATGATTAAACACAGTAGATCTATGCAAAAATAGACGTGCTGAAGCTTATTTTTATTCGGTGCTGATGTTCTATGACTTCGTTTGGCATGACTTCGCTCGCTAAGTTAATTTTTACTGGCCGTCTGCGGAACCCTTGGGTTCCCCGGAACCCTGGTTGAAAATCACTGCCTTACTGCAATGCTGTTGCGACACACAACAGACACTCTACACAGGAAGTCAAAAACAGCCCCAGAAAGTTTTTTGTGTCACAACTTCCATAAATTATCTGCTAGAATTCTTTCACTGCCACATTCTTTTGAAAAATTTTCACTACAACTATCATTAAATAGTGATGGAATGATGCCAAACCATCGCATAAAACTGTATTTCATAAAATCAGCCAAAATAATTAATCAATGAACGACTGTTTACACACAACACCATTGAAAATATCATCAAAAATGCTATAAAATGTGTCATACTGCATGTGCACTGTTCGCAGTGATCCCTTATTTTAGTATTAAAATCGACACATAAAAAAAATTAACAACATAAATCGGCAGCCAACCTCCAGTAATGGAAAGAGATCTTTGTCAGAGTCTCGGAGCTGATTCCATTTCTCAATCAACGGTGGCATCAACAGATTTATGTGCTCCTAGCGTATATACATAAAGTAAACATGATCGACTATGAGCATACGTTTGTATACTAAACTAACAGCCACTCAATAGCAACTTTTATATCTAAGTTGAGGACATTCTGTTTCTCTGCATACAACCGATACTGACATGACCTGCCACTAGCACCTTTAAAGTCAAGATATAACAGCGCTATAGAAATCTGTTATTACTACAATTATGACCATCATTATTATTCTTACAATAATGAATATCTACTTGCAGTAAATTGTTCTATCATGGCCGACATGCATTGCTACTTTACCTGGTAAAATACAAACGTCAGAAAAATAGCAATAATAGATGTGCAGTAGAAAACTACTGACTGGCTTATTGAGATGGTATCCGACAGAGTCGGCCAGTGTTCCAATAGCATCATAGAGTATCAGTAGATTCTTGTGCTGCAGACACATTCAAAGCCATCCACAGCTAATGAACTATCTCAGTTACTTACTCACTCACTTACTAACCTGAAGTGTATATTATAATGCATACAGTGTGGCTTCATAATCTAAGTTGTTTAGTGTTCACGCACTGCTTCTGTCATCAAACAGTATACTTTGGTACCGACTTAATCTTGCAGAAGTAACGACCGCATATGGGAGAGGTGTGGCCTACCATCCATATAACTGAGCTGTGTTTGCAGCTCACTGATGGCTCAGGGCCATGTAAAATAAGATAAGCATCAAACCTATGACCATAGAGCTGTGCAAGAGTAATGTTGAATATAAGCAGCTAAACTGTTTTTAGCAATGGGACTCAAATTTGGCTGAAACAATGCAGTGAGCAAAAGTCACTGGATTAAAGTAAGATAGGATAATTTGTTTAAAGAGTTAATACTGGCTATGACTACTATGCAGCAATACTACAGGCCACAATTCACTGCACTACAAGTGTACAGCATCGAAAAGACCCAATTAACCACGTAACCAAACCAAAATCGGTGTAAACATTCCAAAAACGCATCTGGCACAGATTATGTGTACCTGGTATTTGCCAAAAGCATAAACGAGTGTTTCCAGAATGAAACCAAGATACGGGACCAGCTCCGTGCAGGCTTCCTCCTCCAGAGTTGCAAACGCCGAGCACGCCGCCTCCTGAACTCTCTTGTTTGGATCCAGGATACGCTTCAGAAGCTAAACACATGTATGCGTAGCAACTATTACTACTGCCGCTGTGGGAAAAGTAGCAAATACCAAATAGCAAATAGTCAGCAAATGCACAGCAGTCAACCTCCTCAGCTGGGATCCAGGATCAGGGTTCCTACAGGTTTTCTGTAGCAAAATTCCCCGACTTTTCCAATCATCGAATGACAATTTCCCCGACATTATCGAAACAATAACCCCATCGCACAAATGTCATAAATGGTATTGAGTAATAAAACGGTATTAATAGCGCAATATGCAAATGACAGAGGCCCTGGTTGGAGAGTTAGGGGGGCAAAGCCCCCCCCCCTGAAGCTGAAACACTTCTAGCCTTTGGACGTTCAATGAAAGCTGCAAATTTGCCTGCTTTTTAATATGAGACATTAAACATGCAAATTTTGGATGTTTGATGATGCTGAAATGTGAAAGGACTTATGGCAATGGCAGCCGCCAGATGAAGCTCATTATACGTAATCGTCGGCGGTCGTGTTACCTCGGCATGCAGTAGCGACCAAACTCTTGCGAGCATTCATTTCACTAGCAAAGTAACCAGCCCGTAGGGCAGGTACTTTTTTTAACGCGTGTTAATTTATTAACGCATTAACGTGTTCAGCCAATGTGTTAATTTGACAGCTCTATCAGAAATCAATACAATGTCAGACAAGCTAGCTATCAGCAAATCACTCAATGCACTGTAAGACAAGCTTATTATTACTACTAATACACAGAGTCAAAACTGGCGTCAGATAGACAGTATGTGGCTGAACAATGACCCAGTAAGACTCAACACACTGCAAGACTAGCTGATTTTCAGCATAACAACTAAAGGCACTGTAAGACATGCGAGTTATCAGCCGTAAATGACTCAGTGAAATGAAAGACGAGACATTACAGTACCTCGGTCATGAGTGGCTTGAGATAGACGGCATGAGGTTGACCAACCACCCAGTGAGCATAACGGCTCAGTGTCCAACAAGTGATGGATCGAATCAGAGCTTTCTTATCTGACAGACACGTCACTAGATACGGCACGAGGTCTGGTAGATGAACTGTCATGCCGCTCATACAACCTGAAATAACATGTACGGTAACATGGAAATATTTATGAATGGAATAGCTTCAAAGACGTTGAACTGCAGTGAATATAGCTCCATTTGAGAAACATTTATTAGCGGAAAAATAGGTTTTACTTTTAACCCCTGTCATAGCTATGGAGCATCAGCTTAACCCCACCCAGGCAGACCAGTACTTGACTCATGTATGCCAGAGGTATAACAGGCTTAGTTGACCGGCAATGTTCAAATCTACAAAATACCCAAATAAATACTCCTCCGTTACTGATTTCAAAGCACTGACACTGCTGTGGGGAACAATATGTATCAACCAAGGAAAACCCGTATAAATCCCAAAAACGATCAAGTTAAGCCTTCTTACAAAAAAACTGTTTAACTGAAACCTCCCCCCCAAAAAAACTGGGTCGGACTATTTAAAATACACGGGTTTGCAACCCTGCATAGTAATAGCATTCTTGACACAGAAACAGGTCAAGTCAACAAAGTCCCAGGCATACCTTCAGCGACGGCTCCCAGCACCAGTATGCCGGACTCCTTCAACTCCCATTCAGTGTGGAACAGCAGCTCCTTGAGAATAGGCAGCACCACCGGCAGAATGTCGTCATGAAACACGTTCGCAAGAACATCCAGCGAAGCCGCTGAACACTTGCCTGTAACAAAATAGTCCAATCAAACTGAGTGCATCTGCAGAGCATGAACCTAGACCAGACTAGGCAATTAACAACAGTGACAGAAAAACTGAATTGTACACTGTGTTCAGAAAAAAAACACCCACTCACATTTCCTTTTCTATCGCCATGGAAAATGCCCAGATTTCCACAAAATTTTCAGGGAATGTTTAGTAGGAAACAAGTATTCCACTGGTGAAATATTTAGATATTCTTTGCTACTGGTGACGTCATGCTGATGTCATATTTCCATGTTTGTAAATTGAGTTTTACTGTTAAACTGACATTTGATAAAATGTTTGCTAGTCAGCAAGGGTTATCCACCGCAGGTTTCTGCGACATGTTTCTTGACAACAGACAGACAATTGAATATTGATTAAATGAAACCTTCAAATAAAAAAAATTGACATGAACAGCAGTATCAAGACGTTTGACTGATAGCGGGCAAATGGTCATCCACGCAGTGATGCAATGTGTATATGCCTGCCAACATCAACAAAGTTGAGAATCTTGCACTCAGCCGAGAAGATAAACCACAAAAACAGTTTACAATAGAAAATTGCGTGACGCATTAGCATCTTTTTGGGTTCAGTCAACACAACGATCATTTGATGTGTTTTAACATTTCATCAAATATCTGTCTTTAATAGTAAAACTTGAAATTTACAAACACAAAAATATGACGTCAACATGACGTCATCAATAGCAAAGAATATCTAACTTTTCTATCGGTGGAATACTTGTTTCCTACTAAACATTCCCTGAAAACTTTGTGCAAATCTAGTCATTTTTGACGAAGATATAAAAGAAAACGGGACTGGGTGTTTTTTTCTGAACACAGTGTAGTTGTAAGAAGTAAGTATAGCATGTCAAAACAGAAGTTCGAATCAAACTACGGGCGGAAGCAATTAGTCAACGGCGGTGTTGAGGTAAGACAAAACTAGATATAATCTAAGATAAAAATTCACCAGAATAGCCAAAAAGTTTTAAAAAGCAGATGACAGTCGAACAAACACTAACATATACAGCAACGACACAAATACCAGAGAAGCATTCAAAACTGTTTAGACATGTAGTATGTCACAGAATATCACCTCTAGCAATAAATTTTGCCAAAAGAAAGCTGATCAGCATACGTAGGCTTCAAAAACATAATTTCCAGCCCAAACTTAATCTACATGTAATTACGGTTTCTTGTGTCGCTAATAACAAAATATTTTATCAGACTTAAGTGCTTTAAACTCTAAACATACGAATTTGCACATTTTTAGATATGCACCTGATGTCGAAACTGCTCATTCGAACAAATCAGAACTCACAAAACTCCAAAATCTGCCAAGTCAAGTCTTTCTAAAAGAACTGGGTTTAACCTCCAACAAAGCTCAAAACCCAGTAAAACCCTCTGGAATACTTTCTTTAAAAAGCCGGCTTTTATCTCATTGCTGCTAGTACAGAGCGTAAAGCTACTCACGTAGATTCCAGTCGGACAACGACTCATCGTCATCAGCCCCTCCGGAGTCACCGTCCTCACCAAGCTGCCAATCATCACACGATCTATTCACATTCTGTCAGCATACAATCAATTCTCATTCTACACCGGCATTTTTCGCCATCCATCAGACACCAGGTTCAGATGCATATAGCTCCAGCCACTATCCTAGCCCAATCTCAGTTAGAGGTGTGTGGCATGCAAAATATTACTTTGGTTCGGTTTTTCAAAAAAGCTACAACTTTCGGTTAAGGTTTCAATTTTGCTAAAACACACAGTTTTCGTTCAGTTTTCAATTTTACAGTGTTTAGGCCAGATTCTGCTAATACTTACGATGCATCCATTCTACTCGACTGTGAAGTTACAAACCTGAGTTGAAAGGCAGGCCAAAGAGACAACTTTACGTGTTTGCATGTCCCTTGGTGATCCAATTCATGGATTAATTTTGATTAATATTCGGAAATAAAGCCATTAAAAACGTAATCGTTTGTAGACCTACTTTTTCGATATCGCTTTAGTTATATGACAACAATCAGTAGTAGAACTCTGCAGTTTTCATAGTCTTTCTTGACTGCAAGAATCGATCAAAATTAACTGACTAATTCTGATTAATTTTTGGCAATTAATCGATTACAAATTTCTAATCGGTAGCAACTCTAAATACCGAATGACAATAAAACAGAACTGACATCATCTCCCATGTGTTCAATGCTTCGAGTCCTGGGACGGTAGAAACGAGGTCGAATGTCCGACTCTTTGTCAGGAACCGATTCATCCTCTTCGACATCACCCTAGCATATAGCACACAGTCTGTTACTACTACATGACACTAAAACTACAACTAACTACTACTACAACAAACTATTACTACAACAACAACCACTAATACACTCTGTCAGGAACTGCTTCAACCTCCTCTACATCACCCTAACACAGCAGACATCTGTCAACTACTACTACAACTACTATGCTTGATGCTCTTTCAGTCTTTAATCCGAAATTAATATTGTTACTTGCTACTATATAGTCTATTTTCTTTTAAAAGCTTGGCACAAACGTTGCCGTAGGTTATATTCAATGCTAAAAAGTCCGGGTGTTTCCATTAGCTCCACTGGTGCCACACAGAAGTATAGTATGACCTAATATCTCTAATATCTGTGCTAATGTTTATCACCACAAGCCGTCATTCAAAGAATTTTAGTTTACACTTCTGATGCCCAACGTTGATATCTGTCTCCAAGTACCCACAATGTAGCTAAAGTACTTAAATGAATTGCAGAAAAAGTGCGGAAACTGTCTAACAACCGACGATTCGGTTGCCTGAAAATTAAGCTATGGAAATCAAGTTTTTGGTTTCTAAATTTAACGTTGGTTCGTTTCTGACATGCACAACAGCCTTAAACCCCCGATTTGGGACGTTCAAAGTCAGTCAAGGTTATAGATGTTAATACCGCTAAAAAGCCTGTCACCGGTGCTTGTTATGATATGCAGCATGTCTATGCCTATCTGCAACTGTTTCCATACTAGGCAAGCTAATATTGGTACAATAACCACTTTTTAAAGTAGTACCCCTCTTTGACACTCGCATACTCAGGCATACTTGAACCAAAAGGGTCGGGACTTGGACTATTAAAAGCGGCATTTGATGCTGAAAATTTCATATGCAGATTGTCTTGGTTTATCTCTAGCCATTTTGACGCAATTTAATCTTAAAATCTGTGTCACAGTGCGAAATCACAAAAAATTCATTAAAAACTCTTATTTCAAGAGTTCAAGGTTGTTGAAGGTCATCGATATTGATACATCCGAAAACATTGTCACAAATGCTTGTTATGATAATCAGCATCCCTGTGCCAATCTACAATCATTTTTATGCTGGGCGAGCCAATAGCGGTAAAATACAAACTTTTAGGGGGATACCCCTGTTTGACGCCCTCATTCAAAAAGAACCCCCTCATCCAGGGGCACAAAATTTTGTCACAGAAAACTAGAGTCCTTGTGGCAGCCACAGTGAAGATTTCATGATCGTAGCTTGCGCTGTTTTGATACAATCGCAGAGTGTGACAGACGAACAGACGAATGGAAGCCTGGACGATGGCTAAGATAAGCGGGTGTCGCGGGTAAAAACAAAAATTTTCAGCAGATTCACAACAACTGCCACTACTACAACTAATATGACCATTACCAAGTTACGATTAAACTACACTAGTAGTACATGACCATGTACCTTGAGGAGTATGATGTCAATCTCGGAGTACTTCATGCCTCCAATGAGCACAGGAATCAGGTGACCAATGTGAGGCATCAGCACCTCCTTGCAGATCTGATGCTCGGCCAATGACAACCAGAACTCACACGCCTCCAGTGACACTGAGCTGTCACTGTCCTGTGTTCTCATCAGCATGTACTGTATACATGCACACAGACAGACACGCAGTTAGAGATTAAAGGCGAAGTCTCGCCAATTTACATAACTGAAAAAAAGTGCTAATTGGCCTCATCAAAAATTAATTTGTCACTATTTATTCATCATCTGGTTGCTAATATATATTATTAATCCTTATGCTATAAAAATATGGTACAAAGAGCAATTGCAACTCGTGTGGCTTCGATCATGTTCGGCAATTTCCGGAACGAAGACGCCACTTCCAGAATAACCAACCAAAGAACTTTGAGTCTGTTCACATTAGATTCTGATGTTTTTTCTATCAAAGTTTTATAAATGCTTAACCATATAATGTTGTGAAGCAATTAAACACAGAGTGTGAGAACCTCAACGAGGTTGTTGATGTGAGGAATCAGCCGATCGATGCGCACTTCCACGAGCATGACGAGAGCCCGACAGACGTTCTTACGAACTTCGCTGTCCTCATCAGTCGACAGAAAGAAAAGACTCTACACAGACACGAAACAATCAAACGTTTCTACAACAACAGCGACTGCAACTACTACTGCTGCTGTTAATTACAACTTAAACCATACACAGCTCGCACTGGTAGTGTTTTCATAACTTCCAGCTGCAGTCATGCATCATAATGCAAACAACGACTAGGTGTCATCTGAGCGTGGTTTCAGTACGATACCACACTGTCTGGAGTGGTATAAGCTCATACAGCTTACTTGCTTACCAACTCCAGTTGCTTACCCTCCCCAGCAGTACATTACGGAATCCAATACTGAGAGACTGTTCAGGAAAAACACTGTACACATCACTCAGATGGCATAACCAATCAAAAATATATGACAACCATCTGATTTGGAATTACCAATATAATCATAAAGACAAATTACAAGCAACCACAGATCTCAAACCTCTACGGAGAATGGTGACACCACCTTGTTACAGAATCTCAGTTTATAAATCTTAATCGCCTCCTCCATGAGTTATAATTAGATTTTGACAGCAATCTGAATTCTTCATGTATCAAGGATCACTATCACTGGGAGATAACAGCTGCAGTGCATTCAGTCCTTTGTATTCACCAGGTGGCAGCAGCACCGTTCTCGACAAAGGTATGAGATCCGTGATCACTTCTAGTTGAAAAGAGAATGAAAACAAACCTCAATGAAGCTGTCAATGTGTAGCATGAGGACCTCGGTGCGAGAAATGATGAACTGATTGACACAGGCGATGGCATGCGACCTGCAACGACAACCAGCATTCTACACTGTGGGCCATAAAAAACGTGGCACTTAACTTTTGTCCATATCTTCACCAATTATTCACCAATTTTACAAATTTTTCATTGGCACACTCTGCGGACAATTCACAATAATGTGATTTTTATATATCCCACCACACCGTAAATACATCTTTACACTACCCTGTGAAACATAAATGTAAGAAAACTTAACGATAATAAGAAACATTTGAGTAAATGAAAAAAAACACTTCAGACCAACATTGCGGTGAATGATCCATATGACGCTAGACTGTTAGACCCACACAGTCTAGTGTCATACTGATCATTCACCGTAATGATGATCTGAAGTGTTCTTTTTTACAATTTTACTAAAATGTTTGTTTGTTATTATCGTTATTCATGGATATTTCATTCATATTTCACAAGGTAGTGTAGAGACGCATATACGATGTGGTGGCATATATAATAATCACATTATTGCAAATTGTTCGCAAAGTGTGTCTGTGAAAAAATTTTGAAAATCAATCATTAATTGGCGAAGACATGGACAAAAGTAAAGTGCCACGTTTTTTATGGCCCACCGTGTATATCATTCATTCAGCAGCAAATTTCTGCTAGTATATGTACATTATGCCATGAGATATGGTGCACTGGTGTGACTGACGCCAGGGGCCTGCACTAGTAGCAGCGTATCATTAAACAAGCGAAGATGTGAACAGTTTTGGTTTTGCTATGCCTTTCTGGGCCAACCGTTAAGCTCTAAGCTTAAAGGTCTGGCCCTCTGCTAAAAAGTGACAGGTCTTTCTCTCGTCTGTCATGAATATTGTATTAAATTTTCCTAAATGCTAACAGAAACATAATTAGTCTGGCGGTGGTTCCTACTGAGCACTAACAGAAAGTCGCGTAAGTTGTTTCACATGACATAAAAATCATTTGCTGGCCTTCCAACACCCGCGTGTGGATGGCTATCCCTAGCAAAAGCTGGGCTCTTTGCTTATTTTCAGTTACGAGGTAATAGAGGACAAGACTGCTGGAAGATGGGTGGATGGCTGATAAAGATTGCAATCCCGGGATACCGAATCCCGGGATCGCGACCGTTTTCGCCAATCCCGAATTCCAAGATTGGTGGCGTCCCAATCCCGAGATTTTGGGATTACAAAAATTGGTTTAAATTGCATGTTAAATGATAGAAATAAGAATTTTAGCCTTGTGATGAATAAAATATTTTTTATGTGCGCTAGAGTACTACTTTGTGCTGTGCACTGATTTTGTATTTTGACAGTCACCGTCACTCTCTACAGGTCGGATATACCTTCTGTAGGGGCCTATACTACATTGCATGCGTAAAGTAAGTTAATTAAGGATACCAAAATAACGACCAATCTGTAAGCCTAATCCCAAAATGGGATCCTGAGATTATAAATTTCTCCATGCTGGGATTGAGAATGGGATTGCTATCACTAATGGCTGAACTGTACATCATCTACGGACAGGCCAAAACTGATATGCAATTCTCTGCACTAGTCGGTTAGTACGGTTCACTGTGATACAACAAACAATACAATTAATATCATTTTGACAGTAAACAAAGTCATCCAAACCAATGTCATAGAGCTTTATCAATCACTTACCGTAGTTAAAACTGTTCCCAATTCCAATAAACTACGAAAAATACTATTACAGAAAAAATGAATACAAGCTACATATATTGGTAAAACTTGACAACTTGCAACTAAGACTGGAAACCGACACAACATGACAAAAGTATGCCATTGCTGAGCTGCATGTGTATTGTACCTGACTTTAGGACTGCTGTGCTTAAAGAACTGTAGGAACTTGGGAATGAGAATGTTCAGAGGTCGATCGAGGGCATCAGAGTCTAGAAGTTCAGCAGAATCCTCACAGATCTTCTGCAGTGCTCCGAATGCTCCCTAGAAACAACCACATTAACTTCTGTTCAGTGTCGGACTGCAGTGATAGTGAACAACATTATGGCACAGATCTTATCAGTAGGGCGCACAGTTTTCCGCAGGCCATGGAATTTCGAGCCGAGCTGCGGAATTTGACGTTTTCCGCGGAATGTTTGCATTTCCGCGGAATTTCGCAGAATTTTGCAGCAAGTTGAGAAATGACCAATGATTAGTACGATTGTCGGCTTGATAACGTAGTTAAACAGTTTAACTACGTTTAACTTCAACTATCACAGAGAAAAGTCAAACAAATCTGCCTAAAACTGCGGGCCGAAATAATATTACCATCAAAATACGGCACATTCTAAAATAAACACAATGCGAATAATTGACAGATTGCACTCTTGAAAAGAAAAAAATGACTGATTTTTTTGTATGTTGCCAGCATAAAAGGAGCAACAGTGCCAGCCTTCAGTAACTGGAGTTTTAAAGCACACTTTACTCACAAACAGAAGGCTGCGGTAAGCCCCGGGATTTGGACGATTTTGCCACGGTGAGCCGCAAATTTTTGCGAGCTAGCCCATGAAAAAATTTGGCAAAATTTGCCGTGGAAAACTGTGGGCCCTACTTATCAGTGTTTTAGTTCTCCGTGTGTACTGTGTAAAGTCAAAACTTCATGTCAACTGACACAAACTGCAGGCCCTATTTGAAAAAATTCATTAAAAGATGATGTTTAACGGACTTATTGATTGATACCAAATTTACAGCCAATAGAAAACACCCAACTGCACACAATAATGTGTGCCGACAGATTAGCACTATCAGCTGTCTATTAATTATCATAAATTTTCAGTCCATAGAATATACACAATCACAACACTTCACTGATCATAACACTACCCTTTAGCCACTTCCTGCACATTAGTGATGTGCTATCATCCAGTTTACAGTGTGAAACAAAATGCTCACGGCTTACACAAATAAAATTGTTAAAACTCCTGCCACGTACCTCACAGATATTATAATCATTAGAGTCAAGAAGCTGACAAAGGTTGGGCAGAAGGTCTCGCCAGTTCTCCAAGCCACCACGGGCAACCATCGTCGTGATCAGTATGCCGATGGTTGCACGGATCAACGGGGATGGATCGCCAATGCTACTCAGGCATGCTTGTCGGATGAAGTTTAACACCTCGGGAGGCAACTTATCGTAGTGCATTTTGATGTTGTTCTTGAGTATAAGACCACTGAGCGACCTCGTTGGTTCATCTGAAAACACAAACAGCATCGCAGCACACATAGATTCTCAACAACTCAGCCTCCTACCCCCAGCAAGATGGAAAGCAAGAAGTAGCTTACAGGATACAGGGTGAAGGCTTAGTGGAGTTGATTGGAGCAGTGGTATGTCTCCTGGCTGCACTACTGGTCCAACAGTTAACTGGCACAGACAATGTCTATCATGCCTATCAGCTGCCATCTACGAGATTGTAAAGCAATTCTAAGCATAACACTGACTTACAAAAGCAGAGTGCGAACAAATTTTTAACACATTTTGGAATGCCGACACATGACACTGACAAGCTAAACCCCATGTACAGCAATACAGCAACAGCATTACGCTGTAACAAAAATACACAAGACAGATTTTACCTTCCGACGTTAGCTTTGTCAGCACAAATATTAAATAATTATTGAAGTCTGGATACTGATTAAGTTCCTCCAATTTCTAGCAACAGACGTTAAGAAATGGCAGCTTGTCCAAAATACACGATATATAATAAAACACGGCAATTTACCCAAATTAAACTTCAAAAATAAATCAACTGCGTGCTGGTAATGTGTTTATCCAATACCACCAAACTTACATGGTATATATAAAATAATCGTGAATATAAAGCATACATTTAGCCATCTTCTCGTTTGAAGAACACGCCATCGCAAAAGTAAACTGAATCTTAAGGCAAAACCTAACTGTATGTCTAACCTTAATTCTAGATCACTATTTCAAATTCCTAGTGAGAAACTTTTGCAATAGCACCTACGCCACCTAGCATCAACATGATCAGGCAATTATCAAGCGGGCGAAGAGGCATGATTTATGGCTTTTTTTTCCGATTTGCCATTTCGCCAATGGCCGAGCCTGATTCGCCCCGTTTGCGAACGAGCTATGGGCTAATCGTCCAAGGTGCGAGGACGAATCAGCCAAGAGGCAAAAAACCAGGAGGCAAAAAGCCAGAGGGTGAAAGAGCCAGAGGCGAATCAGAGAGGGGGCGAAACGGCATAAAGGCAAAAAACCAGACACCCCCGTCAACCAAAACAAATCGTGGCTTAGACGTAATGTCACAGACATGACATATAACACAAGTTGGATCTTTTTCAGGACTGAAAAATGCCCAAAGAACAGGCTATGGGTAAAAAGTGGATTGCGGATGTCGTAACACATAATTAGGCTGTAATCTATTAATGTAACCATTTAACTCTATTCTTAACCCTAACCCTATCCCTACACTTAGCCCTAACCCTAATCTTAGCCCTATCCCTAACCCTAGCCTTAACCCTGTTGTGATATCCGCAGATCCGCTTTTTACCATCATCCCAAAGAACATGCGTTTTCCTTAAGGCCGCGTAGTCCTGTGAATGACATTACCGTCTTTACCGAATTCACCGAAGCCACCAGAACTACTGGTGGCCTAGGTAAGCACAGGCAAAAGCCATATAACGCTTACTATCCTAATAACTAGATTAACTGTGTGTTTCCGGTTGCAATTCCCGTTTCAAACAATTTTTAAATTGACTTATTGTATTACTGGTTACACACGCATCAGACAGTGCATTCCAGTGATCAACTACTCTGTTGCTAAATGCATACTTTCTCAAATCCAATCTACTGCGTTTTTTATATAGTTTACGGAGCATTGTAAGCTCGCAGTATCACAATGTCATGTAATAAAGGATACTTGTTGAACGGTCCTTTGTGTCGTATTATCAGGAGACTGGGACTCTCTGAGTAACTGTAGAATCTGCTGTAATCCATCACTTTCCGGATTCCACATCGTAGCCATCTTGCATTACTAGTTTGAGCTGACTAATAACGTGAATTGTCCCGAGTTAACGTAACGTATGCTACTGCGGTCACAACCAAGGTCAATCATCGACGTACATGCGGTCTGTCACAACTGATTTTCAAAATCACTTACTAGCCAAATCACTGGTAAACTTTAAAACACTTATTGTTAAAGACCCCATCACCTTCCCAATTTGATGTGAATTTGTGTGAAATACTCGCAGCTTTAGACTACTGAAAGATTTCACAAGCGACACAAGTTTGTGGTATGATGGGATCGATCGCTTAATTGCAACTTTACTGTACAGTGTATTGGTAAAAAATTTTTTACGTTCCTACGAATTTTTCAATAGTATTAACTTTAAAAAATTAAAAGGTGGTGTTATAGATCCTAATGGAAACCATTCCAGAGATACCGTCCACGTAGCATCACCAACCATATGAGATCACAGTATTACCTGCAACCCAACACAGGTGAACGCCCCCGCGGTGGCGGTTCCAGCCCACAAATCTGGAGGGTCATGGTCCTATAGCAAGTGCAGTAGCGCAAGCCTCTAACAGAGGTCTGGGGGCAGAACCTCCAGCGTGGTCCAGGGGCAGAGCCCCTGGTCTGGGAGTTAAGGGCAAAGCCCCCCTGAAGCTGAAGCACTTTTGGTCTTTGGATATTCAATGGAAGCCGCAAATTTGCTCACTTTTGTAAACCTTGAAAACACAAAAACATAAGATAATTGTGTTATCCTTGCAAAAAAAATCATGAGTGGCCACGAAACTGGGGGGAAGGGGCTGGAGCAAAACTGCATAGCCTCCCCCGGCCCGGGCCTAAAACCGCCAATGGCAGCCCGCCTTAACCCCAGCCAGATAGCTGATACTCGAGGAATGAAAAGCTGAGTTGATCTAAGCAGATGGTCACATACCGAGTCACCCATCCAAGTACTGACATTGCCCGGTGTAAGAAGTGATTTCATTGATCAGACACAACGTGTTATCAATATGCCACATCACCCACCCAAACTAAACTATTAATATTAATTTTTGTTTAGTCTGCATGCATGTAGAATAACACTGTGACAAACTTATCATTCTCAATGATGGCACTTAATGTTGTTCAGAAATCTATGACAATTGTCCAAAAATGTCTAATAGGCAGCAAATATATAATTCTGTCAATAGTCAAAGTTTATGAAAACACTTTAGCAAAAGTTGTTTAACAATTTTTTTCAAGTCGAAAAGTTTACAGGCGAATTTGGTACATCGGATCATAAAAAAAATAAAAATTGATATTGATGATATCCAGACTAATCAAATATTATATTTGTACACTAAATGTGCAGTATTAACAATACAGATGTTCACGTAATCACATTTTATGGCTACACAATCACATTATCTTCTACTAACTAGTAATCACTGAATGTACCTAGAAGTCAATATAACAACTAAGTCTACTTTTCGAAACAAAATAATCTGTGAATCAGCGAATACACATTAGATTGCTTTTCACACAGATGTGGATCAGTCAAAAACAGTCCAAGCTAGGATCACCAAATCTTCACCGTCTGCTGCCTGGAAGACTCTAGTTTCAGGAACAGGAAAGGTTTTTCATAAATTCAAAGGGGGTCACCCCGAACGAGGGTGCTAAATGAGAGGGGGTGGGCAAAATTTGCGATTTTTGGCCAATAAGTCGTTGTATCTCAGTAACGGTGCAAGATAGGGCATAGGTTAATCATTAACCATTACAGGTTCACCATTAATCACTAATAGGAAGTTGTACACTGGCTCTCGATTGGCGCCCAATTCAATGACTTGAATGACCTTGAACGCCAAAATAGGCAGTTTTATGGATTTTTTTTGGCGATTTCAAGCTGCGAGACACATTGCAAGAGCGAAATGCGCCGAAACCAATTGAGATAGACATGGACAAGCAGCATATGAAATTTTCAGCATTGAACGTAGATTTCGACAGTCCAAGTCTTGATTTTTGATGTTCAAAGAAACCTGCACACAGGGGCATCAAAGAGTGGTACCCCCGTAAAAGTCGCGATGAAATGGCTGGAGATAGACTGACAGTTTGCGAACAGGAACTGCTATAGGCTTTCACGTGTCCCGTGAGCATTAGCTCAAATTTCTTGTTAGCATTCTTTCACAAGGCACATCAGTTGTAAACCTCATATCCTATAAATGTGACAATGTGAAATATAGTCAGCTTTGGAATATACATGGTGTTTCATAAAAAAACAACCCCTTTTTCTTTCTTTCATAATTCACTCAAAAAATATTTAATCAACTGCCATATTTTGGTGAAATATTTTGAATTAGTATTTCTTCAGCTACAACTGATAAAAATTTCATGAAAATTGGCTGTCATTTGAGTGAATTATGAAAGAAAAAAAGGGGGTGTTTTTTATGAAATACCATGTACCGAGTGATGTAACACACTTATGATAAAGCTGACAAAATTTCACTTAGGCAGTGTATAAACATATTTAAGGTAAAAATATGTTGCTACAAAAAATCTAGGAGCTTCCTTTTTACTAAACCATTCGATAGCATACATCATCCTAAACGCCTAATACTAATTATCAACTACTGTCGAATCCAAACATGAAAAGCAAAAGTAGAGCTGTCAAATTAATGCATTAATAAATAAAAGCGCATTTAAAAAATTGATGCGCGCTAAAAAAATTAACGCATATACGTGAATTTATGTTAATGTACTAAATTCTGCAAAGCAAAAGTTCCAGTATTCCGTTAAACTGCGGTTAATTGACAATCGCATGAATTCAAGTAACTAAACTGTAGTTGCCTTTAAATCACTAGACTGTAAATAAATAATTATTCCGATGACAGGCTAATAAATTTCTATGCTAGCTATGACGCCAGTTATTGCTGAGTACATGTCTAAAATGTTTCTAACTTTCTATATTCTACAGGCGGGTACCCAAAACATCTTGGGGCCCGGGTTAACTTACCCTCCCCCCTACTCTCCCTCTTGATGGGTCTGGGTGCATTAAAAAAATTAACGCAGTGCGTTAATGCAATAAAAAATTAATGCTTCGACAGCTCTAAGTAAAAAACATCAGTAATACAAACACTTCAGCAAATAACGGCACATTAAGTACACTTATTCACTAACAGACCAAAACACAATACTTCACCTGAAAGCCAACAGTCAATGGTCAACAGTGTTCTACTGCATAGTGCAATTTGGAAGTCTTACAAAATTGTCTAACTTCAATAAAAACTAACTTATGCTCCCTGGCACATTTTTCTTCCCTGCATTTTTCACATACTGTTCTCGAATAGCGTTGCGTTCACTCTCTGGTGGCAATTCCGGGGAAATTCCCTGCCGACGCCTATCACGTGCCACACGTTGCTGAAAAGTCACATCAAGTTTTAAATCAATCAATCGATTAAAACACGTTTATATACATAACCTGCAAAACGGCACAGTTCTAATATTTTTGGCAGCGTATTGACACCCGGTAGCGATTGTAGGTGGAACTCACTCAGCTGCCGCAGTCTGCACCTTTTAGCTGAATTATTTAAATATAGCAAAAACGAAACACGCCAGCACATTGTGCCATGTACAGATGCACAAATGGATATATAGCTGGGTTTTCTGTGAAGTTTTTGTTGTCAGAAACTTCAACTTTTTATTAGTATAGATCGTTTGTTCACACATGTACAGTTTTCATCTGCTGATGCGTCTTCACCTACAGCGTGGCGTTTTTCAGCACTGTGCCATTTGCATCGATTGTGCGCTAGCATACACAGGTTATGTATAGTGACATGTGACATCACAAATGAATTAGAGCCACACAGTGACATTCTAATTTTATGTTTGATGATATATTTTTTACTTTTTTACTTCTTTACAATTGCTCAATAAATTTTTTAATGCAAACATTACAATAACGTTGATACCAGTAAACATTTATTATACCAAAACAACACACTATTGATTAAAGTAGTTAGTTTTATTTAACTTATGAAAACTCCTTACCGAATTGACATGAATCTGGATGTCAGTTTGTAAATGCACAACTGTTTTAATGGCTAAAATCAATATTTCTCAGAATTAATCACAAAAAAGGATCTTAACTCACAATGTCAAAGCTGTGACACTAACATTACACTGAAAAAAACCCAGCAATATTAAAGGAGGTTTTTTAAATTGTTGGCAAATTCTCCATAATTTTGACATTTTTATACTCAGAAAATACAGAAACTTTCATTAACCATTTACACAGTGTATCAGAAAACGAAATGTAAACACATAATAGATCACTTTATAATAATCACATTTGTCAATAAAAAATAAATTTTACAAAATTCGTAAAATACCCAGAAGTTGAGGCAATTGCGGTAGTTGTGAAAGTACAGTGAGCATTTATCATGATCATAGTCATTGTCCGCCATGCAATCCAATGACATCTGCGACTCCTGGCACAACAGAACAGAACAGTAAGGTGATATTAAACTGTTTTACATAAGATAAAATTACAGAATGGACAAAACAAGTCAGCTACTGATACACCCATAAACTGGTGTGGTGCAGTAGAAAATTTCCCCACCAGAAAGTTTAACATAGTAATGTAGGCTTAGGGTTAGCCTTTGGGTCAAGATTAGGGTTAAAGTTAAGGACCCAATTATGATTAAGATAAAATTAAGCTTAGAGTTAGAGCTAGCCTTAGCATTTGAGTGGGGAAGTTTTGCGATTAAGCCACTGATGCTGCAAATGCACTAAAAACACTGTTTTCTGCCAGCTTACTTTGCAGATAAGGTCTGGTAGTAAATATGCCAAAATACACCATTTATCCAAATCTCAATCCGGATCTCACGGTAGACTACTGATGTAAGAAACTTTTTTTGCACACTTGCAGAGAACACAGCTGAGAAACAGGCCAATGTTACAGAGCTACAACATTAAGGTCGGGTATGGGTAAAATGCGAACCTGCGAACCTGCAGACCGACCAACGATTAAACTGCGAACCAAAACTTGCGGACTGCTAGAGCAGACCAGTAGGTAAACTGCGGACCACCAAAACGCGGACCCAATGCTTAATGGGAGATGTGCCATAATGTGTATAAGCTTACTATGGTGTTCATGTTTTAGGCCCCTGTATAAGCATTTACTGCTGCAGTTCAGGCAATTGCAAGTGCAAATACGACAGATAATTTACTGTCAAATAAATTGCTTTTTTGAACTTGTTTTAAGTTACACAAGTCGACGTGACCAGCCTAGCACGTCATATCTAGCTTAAAAAGATAACAAAGTTAAGTTTAAATATTCTTTAAACACATTATAGAAAATATCTCGAAAACGATGCACCGGAGCTCAAAAATTCGAAAAAATGCCCCCCTACCAACCTGCTGTCTCAAAATTTGTTCTTTTACAAGATAAGGTCAAAAAAATTAAATATTCTTTGGTGGCATTAAACAGTCTATGAAACAGATTTTTGGAAATATCTTGAAAACAGTGCCCGTGAATTTGAATTGGACTTATACAGATAATGCGGACCTGCGGACCGACTAACGGGCAAACTGCGGCAGAACTGGTCCACAGGTTTGGTCCGCAGTTTACCCGTTGGTCGGTCCGCATGTCCGCACATCCGCATTTTACCCGTGCCCATTAAGGTCACCTTCACGCACGGATTGTTGCGTTCGTCGGACCAGCGAGTAGCATTTTTATAGCGGCTCAATTTAGAAATATCAGGCTTAGGTTTACTCGCATATGCATGTTCTGTGTCATCTGTCATTTAAAACGTTAAATGTTTTTATTTTTATTTGGCAAGATTTTGTTTACAAACAAGCCGCATAGAATAGCTAAGCCAAAGCTGTAAAAACTAGGGATGCGCAAAGCGGTTAATTTGCTAAACAATTAACTAAAAAGTCCAACCGATCAGTATAAAAAAGTTAACTGATGCAGTGCAATGTATTGGTAAAAACAGGCAACAGTTTAAGATTGTACTGCGTGAAAATATTAATCACTGTCATTTTTGTAAGCTTATGCAAATATTTTACAGAGGCGCTTTAGTATGCCTATAGGCCCCTATGTTGGTGAAATCTAGGCCCATTGCCCATAACCACTAACCATTATAACCAATCACAGTTACATGCTGATTGCTGAATGTGACGGTAAAACTATTTTATTTTATAAAGTTGTAAAAGTAAAACACTAAAACTATAAAATATTAGTTCTCCGTTTTCAAATAGGCCTAAGCTAGCCTGGCTCGATCCTTGGTTGATGGTAAAATTAAGTAAGTGATAGAAAGCGCATAACGCCGCTGAGAGTCACTCTGAACCAAATATGAGGCGAAAACCAGCCCGTGATTTTTTTTTTTGGTTTTTGACAACACTGATATTTGATGACGCGCTACAGCTCTGCTGAAGAGCGTCCCATATGGCACGATGTGTCGTCTCTGTCTGTTCGTCTAACGGATGTATTGTTGTTAAACGATAAGTCGTACGGGAAAATTAGTAATTAACCCTGTTTCTTAAACTTATGGATGCAAAATTTCGACCATCTAGTGTAAGAGAAACATTTTCAAATTCGGGGTTGAATGAACGGAGGATAGAAAAATGTGCTTTTTTCAACGAAAAACTATAGCCATATCGTGGAAACGGTGAGAGATATGGCCAAGGTTACTATTATGCATCACTAACAGGAAATGACATACGCCCTATGTCAGATCATGAGATGGAAATCATTGACTTTGGGTGACCGTAAAAACCGCTTCGCACTATTGTGGCTAAACGGTACAAAATACAGGGTGGGCCAAAAAAACTGGACATACGATTTACTTCACAATTTTGGTCGGTCTCTCACCGTCGAAAAGTTCAACCCCCAGCTAATTTTTCACAACTTATTCAAACACTTGTCCCTTGTCTTTGGTGCCGGAAAGATAATTAATTTTAGATTTTGTTATTAAAGCTTATGTTAACATTTGAACACAATCAAATCGCCACTGATTTCTTTGCGACAAACGACGCTATATAGCCAATAGATGTTGCGTTTTGATTGTTTTGATTGATTTATTTCAAAAATACCCCCTCCTGGTTGAAACCAAAATCGCGCAATAGCAACTTGACGAGTAGGCTACAGTGTATGTTCTTGTACCCTTTTGGTAGAGGGGATTTGATCTATGTTGGTGGGTGCAGGGTTATGTTTGAGGAGGTTGACACATACATTTAGTTTAGATGAAATTCGACATATAGGCAGTTGCCCAGCTTTTGCATTCATAACCGTCATCAGTCCTTTTAGGCAGCTGATCTATCGCTGGAGTCAATGTGTTTAGGATCAGCTGAGCCCAGCATTCGATTGGCACACGTTTTTAGCTGGTCAGTTACTGAAATTTTGTGGCCATGCTATCCCACACTGAATAATTTACATAATTTAAATCTGGACTTTTTGGCAGTGAGTTTTTGAGTTCAGTGAGCGCGTGCACATGGAAGTGCAGTCAAATGCCTAATTTCAAAGATAATGAAGATTTATGCAAATTAGGCAAAAAATATTTAATTGATATGCTATGCAAGTTTGGCTTTTTTTGTCTACAACATTCTAAAACTTTTGACATATCACACGCCTTTCTACGGCTAACCATCACTGAGTTATCAACGCTCAAAGAGGTCCGGTGTAAAGCCTAGGTACGTTGCTATTAATCACTAATAGGAAGTGGCGTATTGGCTTTTAAATGACATAAAAATCATCGACCTTCAATGACATTGTAGGTCAGTACTGCAACAAAAACTGTAGGCCTATGGGCTGTAGCGCGTTTTTTTTTCTAGCGACACATATTTTTTGTAGACAGCTATAGCGTCTAGTGCAGACCAGCTATAGAACATGGTCTCTTGCAGTGTTCGTCGAATAACCTATAGGCCCTATAGTCTAAAATCTAGGCCTGTATCGCGCTGTCGACGCTAGCAATAATTTTCGGTGCACTTTTTACAATCAACTATAATTTCGTGCGGCAACGTCTTTCGGGAAATCAAAGTCCACGCGTGGCGACATACCGTATAAACTCTCGATCCCAACCGCAGACTTTTCTGTTCTTTTTTTCCGGGTGCGCAAATGGTTCGTCGTCTTGTATTCCCAGGAACCCTGCATCGCGTCAGCGTCTTATTTATCGGACACTCGGCGTGTTCGGAGTCGAAAAGGAGGGCTTTAACGCCAATGTTTAAAAAATCTGGGGTCTGTAGCTAAAGAAAATCGAAAGCGGAAATTGGGATCGCAAATAACATCAAATGAAGAAGGCTTTAGACTATGTTAGTGATTACCAACTAAAGTCAGCTAATTGTAAGGACGCCATAAGAATAGCCCCATCTAAGGTTACCCAAATGATTTTTTGCTGTTTTAAAGGACTGATATCATCACATTGTCCTTACACACAGTTTAAACTGGTAAGTTTTTTTTACCCATATATTAGTGATAACAGCTATATTTTTACTCCTCGCGCGCTACGTCCCTAACGTAGCGAAGAGGAGTATATAAGATCACTGTAATATTGAGGACCGACCGACCAACGACCGACCTCTGTTCATGGAGGAGCCTTCCTGGAAGAACTTCAAACGGTCATATCTCCATAACGGTGCGAGATAGACGCATGGTCACTATGAACCACCGATGGGAAGTCGAACCCCGGGAATCGAATGGTCACGTGACCGATTATAGCAGTCTTTTTTCATAATCATAACCATAGTGAAAAATTAAAGATCTTTCACCATGCCATAACTCAGTGACTATGTCACACACAGTGTAGAATAGTTTTCTTTTCGCCTCGTGATGACGTCAGTTGCACGGTTGATGCTGTCGACACCGCTATTTGCAATGTGAAAAGAAAGGAACTAAAAAGCAGTTAAAAGAATACAGGAGAAAATAATGCATGCGAGGAGTACATTAAATTGGTCACAATGTAAAATATTTCTTGTTAAAAAAAGACATTTAAGCATAAAAATAGAAAAGCTTTTAGTATGATCTGATTGCACAGCCAACGTTAGCGAAACAGCAGCTGCAGCAGCAATAGTGCTATAAGTGGCTTAGCAGTCATATGATGATTAATCTATGAAAATTCCGGCGAGGTGCACACTGCTAAACCGCTAGATGACCTATAAGATCATAGCGTCTCACATCGAGTAGGCCTAATGCAGCCTGCTTGGCAGACAAGTCGCTGTTCATCACGCCCATTTCCATATCGCTTGCTGTCGATCTCCGACTTGCTCTAATATGAAAATTCGGACTAATGGTATTTTAGTTTAACAAAAAACCCAGTTGTCGCTCGCTAGGAAAAGCCTACGTCCGAAGCCCCGCGTCCGACTTCCAATCACGATGAGAGAGCGAACGTAGGCAGTACGGTCGGCTTTTCCTAGCGATAGTTGGGTTTCTTGTTTGTTTGTTTTTCTGTCGACACGAGCACACTCATATGAACCGCTGCTTTCAACTTGATAAAATTTTGCACGAATATGTACCTGGTCGCCTCGACAATCTTTAGAATCGTGTTAAATCTTAAAGTTATATTCAAAAAGTCAAAATCACATGTTTTTATGTGCATAATATGCGGCTATCCGCTAGACAGTAGGTCTTACTTGGCCTTGAGCAAAGCTTGGCTATCTTGTTTTATTTTTGCTTCCCCGTGTTTCAATCAAAGATATTATTTTAATAACCATTTTATTGCAAAGTGTCTGTCTACAAAGTGTCCGAGTGTGCCAGTGAAAGAATCTTGAAAATCGGTTTTTGGACACAGTGTGGTCTATTTATAGTTCTCAAACAAAAAAGACCAAATATTTTCGTTTTATTACAAAAATAACACAAAGGCTGGACGTCATAAGACAACTTACTGGTTTTTGGATCATTTTAGCTTATGTAGCCTACAGTGCAATATCTTAATGCAGTGGACCGTCGCGTAAATTTTTAGGCGTCGTTCTTGTTCTCGCTCTAAACTAATCTCTTTAACATAAAATACGATAGATCGTAAAATTTAGCGTAGCCACTAAGGTCGCGGTGACAACGTAGCCCACAGATATAGACGCTATTCATGAATAAAACGACTTCTATTATTTTTACGATATAATCTTTAAGTCTGTAAGTACGTAAATAAGTAAGTAAAACGTGAATTTCTATAGCGCATGACGATACTAAAGTAACCTCTAATGCGCTAATCTTTGCTAAACTGCAACCGATTTTTAAAACTCTGTGGCTGATAAAAATGTGGAACTGCCTAAATAATCGTGATAATGAAAATGTGACGCAAAAAATAAACATGGCGAAAAAGAAAGTTTATACGCGGCACTTAACTATTTGAAGTCTATATAGGCCTACTTCGTTTCGCAGTTTGACATTCCAAATAGATTTCATTTGTGATTGCGTTTATCACATAAGTTTAAGCTTGTTTTTGCTAGTAAGTTATTTGCAAAGTTTAAAAAAACGTTTCAAGCGCTCCAGAAATTTTTTCTATTAACGTCACGATGGCGTGCAGCCATTCTAGGAGCTATGGCAAATCTAAAAACCGGTACAATATCCTTACGATATATGCCTAGTAACTTGAAACTTGTGACGTGCTTTCAAAAACTGACGAATTATAAGTTGTCACACACGCAATAAAATGCTGAATAAAGTAATATGAAAAAATTAACTACTACAAATTCAAAAACTGATAAACTGATCGATGAGCTTAAACACTGGACAACTAACAGTTTAGTAGGGGCCTAATTCGTGAAGACATTGCGTGATATATCGCGGCATGAAACTTAGTATGCTGTAACGGCAGGCGTGTTTCCTAGTACAGAATCAACAGTGACAGATTCACGGAATCGGCATTGCGTCACTGCTGACGAACAGAGACGGATTTCGGTACGTTCGGCATTTTTGGCCGAACGGGGGCCCCACAAAAGGGGGAGCCCTATAGGCCAAATAATGTTGCAGTGGACAGCAGCACGACGTTCGCTGGCATGAAAAGGTTGAACTTTATGGCGTTACTCAGTTTTTTATAGACGATAACAAAAACAAAAGGCTCATCAGCAGCTTTGCTAGGATAGGCCGACCGTACCGCCTATATGCAAATGCCAACGTCAGCTTTCCATTCGCGAAAATAAAGCGATATACCAGAGCGACTATACAGTCACATACACGCTATGATGAGTTGGTGACGCTGCTATATCGAACGCCACAGTCAACGCTAAGATACGATAGGGTAATTCAGCGCACGTAAGTGATAGCTAAACGCAGTAACTATGCGTTTAAAATTGCGCCCAAACCGCTGCAGATAAAAATATGGTTACTATTGGCAACCCCATACGGGAGCTCATCATCGTACTATTTAACGGCACCATCGGTCATAGGCTAAATCCATGTGTCCTAGCTGATACACTGCAAAGCTACTGATCGGCCAAAAATTACTTTACCCCCTCATTTATTCCGAAGAGGCTTATCGAATCTGAATCTGGCTCCGCTGACGACTGGCTTACCACGAGTCCACGACTCCATGACGACTGACGAGAAGGCAAGCACCTTGCTTCAGCTAACAGCGTGATATGGCTATTTCTTAGCAAGTGATATAAGACCTAGGTTTCGATATGGCATGTCAATGGGCGTTTAGATCGGCACATCAAACGCACGCTAGGTGGCGCCATCGTTCATGTTTGAAAAGAAACACACCTACCGACTGACAGTGACAGGAATAGCTGATGAAGAAGATTAATTAACTACTTGCGTCGAAAGGAAAAAAATCTATTCTCACTCACCTAATATCAGTCGTTCAGACAAATCACAGGTTAGGGCCTACAGTAAATGGCGATAGATAACAAGTTGATATCTTTGACTATTTGCTGTCCGTCAATGAATTAATTAATCAATCAAGGGTTTTCAAAGTGGCCTAAGTGATGCAAAGTTGCAAACCGCCTTTAGGTCACGTATAGAGTAGTAAATTAGTCCAAAATAGTCAGAAAATAAATTTGATAAAGATTATATGTCAGGCCTGCAATGATATTAAATACTGTAAATATGTTCCACGGAGTTTAAACGCGTTCGTGGATCGATTTGCTGGCTATTTTTATTACGGCTTTCAATGGATTGTTTTTGTCACCTGCTTAAAACAATGTGAAAATTGTTCGACAAAAAAGTTACTAGGTTTTGTTAGTTCAACGTCAATACTCAATTTTTAAAAATGCTTCTGCTGGAATTCTCAGCATAAGTTTACAGTGAGTATCGTTAAAATCGCACCGAAAACGCGTTGCTCATCTACACTATTTTGGATTCTCCTGCCTTGTGAATATTAGCACACAAAAGACGCGTTAACCATTTTACAAGTAATGTAACCAAACACTTTAAAAGAGAGAGATCGTCAGTAATTATTGTGAAAAGCATTTTAGAAATCGGTCAATATAAAGTGGAAGTTAAATTATTGAGAAAAACTATTTTTGCTGATATCTTGTCGGATAGTTCTGTGTTCTTATTCTGCTCACGCGGATGCTATTCTAACGTGTAGATCCTATACCGTGTTCGAAAAAACGTAGGCTCTACTACATTCGTGTACAATGGAGTGACGAGTTATTAATAAGTAAGTAAGTAAGTAAGTAAGTAAGTAAATGATTTATAAAGCGCCAAAGTCTCAGAAAGAATCAGGGCGCATAGGATGATGGACGCTAGGTGGCAGAAAAGGCTGACTGAAAGTAGTGGGTCTTTAAGTGACATCTGAATGTAGCCAAGGTTTGACATTGACGAATTTGAGGAGTTAAGGAGTTCCAAATTCTCGGAGCAGAGACACGAAAGGAACGGGAACCAAAGGATAAATTATGCCGTGGAATTGCAAGTAACTGACTGGTAGAAGAGCGCGTGGACACTGAGGATTTATGATATTGCAGAAGATCAGTAAGGTAAGGTGGATGGCCAGTGTGCAGTGCCTTATAAGTTGAGGTGG
>Ga0209367_1001134_pt1 | contig 31477 bp, 23 predicted proteins | sample WorMetLIZISLAND2_FD_187412 | JGI IMG/M metagenome (GOLD analysis project Ga0209367, IMG submission 187412) | Marine gutless worms symbiont microbial communities from Max Planck institute for Marine Microbiology, Germany - Olavius geniculatus... ...
TGACGGGCGAGGCGGTCGTCGACGGCCGCTTAGCCCCCGCCATACCGACTGCAAAAAATTCATCATGTGAACGTCCTCATTAAAGATACGTGTCTTTTTAATTTTGCTTAGCATAGTGTTTAAAAAACTGAATTCATTAAGTAAATGGCCAAACGATTTCGTAACCATAGGCCTAACCCTAATCAATGTATCTTTATTTGCGATAATGCACTTATCCTCGGAGTTGAGTAGCCTAATGTCGTGCATAGAAAGCATAGAAAGCCTACGCTCCTAAAATGCAAATATGCCAAGACTACTAACAGCAAAAATGATTTCACAGAGTTGGTCTATGCAAAAATTAATGCGTAGAAACGCAATTTCAAACAAAGTATTTCATGATGAGTATTTCTACGACATTGTTTGACGAGATTTCGCATGCTAGCTTATTTTTTACTGGCCAGCTGCGGAACCCTTGGCAGATGCTCGCGGAACCCTGGGGTTCCGCGGAACCCCGGTTGAAAAACACTGCATTATACGAATACAGGGTGTGCCAAAAAATGACCCAACTTGTTTTTGTCAGAACTTCGTCAAATCTCCACCAAATTTGTTAATTTTTGGTATACAGATAGCCAAGATGATAGAAAGATGTAAGGTACACTCATTGTCCACCTCTCGTAGTTTATGTCAACACACTACCATGTAAAACGCAAATGCTCCAAATTGTTTCATTACACGGTGATTATCAGTATCAGATTGCTCACTTTTTTATTATCAATTTGACAGAAAGTGCCATGTGATGTAATAATTTTGTGGTAGTAAGTATTTTACGCTGAAAATAGCAGACAACAAAGTAACTGATTGATGAGCTTAAAACACATTCTATCCATGAATGAGTGTTGTGCATTTTGATCAGGCCCATCAAGAAGGTGGGCTAGGGGGGTAGAGGGGAGGTAAGCTACCCTGGGCCCCGTAACATTTGGGGCCATGCCGTCGCTGAAAAATATGAAGTACACTAGAATGCACCATTTAAAAAAGAAAAATCAAGAATTTTTTCCCCAGAGGGGCCCTGCAAAAATGTTTCCCCGGGCCCCGCTGTGGCTCTCGACGAGCCTGATTTTGATCAGTCGATCGTTAATGCTGCTGTCAGCCACTGTATACACTTTGGGCATAAGTTCTGATAATTTGGAAGCAAGTTGTTACGCAAATTATAATTCTGCTAAATGAATCACATTTTAGTTTATTATGTGCTTAATTAAGTTGTTAAAATTTTACATGCACAACAACTGGGCTTTATGCAACAATTTGGAGCATCTGCATTTTACACGGTAGTGTGTTGACATAAACTATGAGAGGTGGACATTGAGTGCACCTTACATATTTCTATCGTCTTGGCTATCTGTATGCTGAAAATTATCAAATTTGGTTGTTTGATGAAGTTCTGACAAAAACAAATTGGGTCATTTTTTGGCACACCCTGTAGTGATTGGCGTCGAGGTAATCATTGAAAATTTTTTCTGCGAAGTTCGTAAAATGTTGCCCCGAGGTCGAAGACGGAGGGCAACATTTTTGCGAACTGCGGGGAAAAAATTTTCAATGATGAACAATGACTCCAGTCAGTATTTGTTTTGTTATACCTCAGAACCAGAACAAAAAAAATGTAAACAAAAATCATTGAAACAAAAATCATTTGACGACTTCACTGTTGCCTGGTCATGGGGGCAACAGTGCATATTTGTCACGTGATGCAATTTGGACCAATCGCTTGCACGTATTTTATGTTGAGGTACAACAATGTTTGTTGTGATGGCCAGATGTCGATGGCACAGCTTGGCACTGGACTAGCAGCATTTGTGTACCTGGGAGTCAGCTCCTGCCAGCACTTTACACTGCTAGCTGCAATGACGCTGCCGGCGGTGCTCAATGCTTGCGTCGGCCTGTTCACCGACGGAACAGTCATCTACCACGTTCCACCGCCATCACCATCGAAGGAAGGCGAAAGCAAGACACAGTGACTCTGCGCCGAGAAATAATATCAGTTTGTCGTAAAATGTGTGTTCTTTTAATGCAAAATATGCACAAAAATAGAGTCCGACAAAGCACTCATCGGACCACGGTTTGGTGCAGTTATCCCTAACCTTATAACCCAAACTCTAACCGTCTGTTGCGGTCCAGTGTGGTGTATCATCAGACTGCAAAAATATGCCAAATTTTTAAAATGTTCACTAATCGTGTAGGTAGACATGCAGCATTAATGAAGACTTAAAATCCAAAAACTATTTAACAAACTTTGGTCCTGCAGAAACGATACAGGAATGTTAAGACTGTAATCACAAGTAGAAATATGCATACATAACACGACACATGTTAATGGAGTTTGGCTTTGCAGAAATGCACAAAGGTAAAAAGTGTTTAAAAATGCAATTCGTAGCATAATTTCCGCATGTGCAAGTTTGGAAATGTCATCGTATGTAGGAAAATTCGTACAATATATGTGATATATGCTGCGAGCAAGTGTTCACAACTGGTATCTTTGGCTAAATGACTGCGTATTGCACACTTTGTTTACGTTTGTATACCGTTAAACATCAGTAATTAGCATTGTAGAGTTCAGAATCTAGTCCTAGTAGTTTTATTGTAATCGTGTTTTGTCTTATTTTGTTGCGCTGTGTTTACAACTATTTCAGACATTTTAGTTTTTTTGTTTGTTGCACGACATAATGTTTACTATGGTGGTTATCTATTTATTTATTTTACGTCATTGTTTGAAGCATTTTTTGTATATTTATTTATTAATTTCCTTTGCTACCATTGAGATTTGATAATCGAGCTTTTGTGAATGTATGTGGTGGATCAAAAAACCATCACGATTTGTAGTATTTTGAATGGCAGCTGCTAGTACATATTTGTGTCATAAGCTGCATTGTGTTTAGTGCAGTTTTTCTTGTCATTGTTGCATGTAGTTCTTGTCAGTACGTGTGTTGTAGCTGCTTAGTGATGTGTAAAATTGTGTATTTTTTATTTTTAAACTCAGTCACACGAGTGAGCATATTATTGTATTATATTGTATTGTATTGTTATGCAGCTATTCTAATAGGCTTATTGTGGGACTTAGCTGTTCATCCGTCTCTCCCATACAGGCTCCTGACTCAAAAATGGAAAAGCATAGAGAAACGAAAATCAGTGAGAACGTTCTCCAGGGCAGGATTTTCTGTGTGTATAGTTTTCAGCTCACATTGTCATAGTTAGATGGACAGCTGCATAATATGTCACCTCTGGACTAACGTCTTTCTACTATTTGTATTTTTTAATGTTTAAGTGATTGCTTACAATGATGGCAAAATTTCTTATTATTAACAGATGTGTTAGACTTTGTTGATGGTGCATGAGCTTTAATTCTGATAATAGTATGGTAGTTCAGACGTTGTGTGATCTCCAGACTAGTAGTAGCCTATTTGTATTTGTGGCGTGGCTTAGCGGTAACACATTTGATTCAATCAACAAAGTTACTCTATGCCGGGCCAGGTTAGTACTACGATGGGTGACTGCTTGCAGGCAGGTAAACCATCTCAGTATTTAACCAGCCGCCTAGGTCAACTCAGCCTTCCATCCTTCTGCAGTAAGTAAATCGAGTACCGGCCTATCTGGCTGGAGTTAAGGCTTGGCGCATTCACCTGTGTCGGGCGGCAGGTAACACTCTGGGATCCCATACGGCATGTGATGCTCTGTGGCTTCCATTAAGAGCTGTAACATCACCTTTAACCTTTAGATCTTCCTACAATCTCCATTCATTCTTGTTCATTCCTCCACCATATTGGTACAGCATGCAAACTTAATACAGCTCTTGCATTATATTTTGTCTTTGGCACAAAACGTATTATTTTTCCCAGACGTCACACCACTTTTTCTTATTGTTAGGTACAGGGTGGCCACACTGCCTTGAAAGTCCTTGAAATTCAAATTATCACAGACTGAAAATTATCCAGTTGCCGCCCGAAATGTTGGACATTTTTCAAGTTAGTGAGACGAAGTCTGAGTACAACGGTTCAAAAATTTTTCTGGAAAACATACTTGAATGTCCTTGAAAAGTCCCTGAATTTCCCCCCCCCAAAATTGAGGCCACCCTGTAGATAGTCCCGTTTGAACAGTATGTAACATGCTGCTATAACATCCTGGTACACAGCTTTTTGCTGTACTGTAATGAAGTGTTACTTCCCATTTATTACGTGGCTGTCCTTATAGGTTGCATTATTGGTCTTGCTGTCTGTTCCATGCAGGGCTCTGTCCCAGACCAAAAATGCAAAGAACAAATATTGGTGTGTAGGTTTCCCATGACAGCAGTGCCAATTTTCGGCGTTAGGGTCAGGGTTGCACAGCTTTAGGTAGATGGCCGCATAATATGTCTGCACTGGGCTGACATATTTTGCTAGTTTGGTGCATTGTACTTTGATAATTTACTTTATAAGAGCGAAGCATCAGACTGCTAATTAATCTAACTACCATCTGTGTTTTGCTTTTGCTCACAGTTTGATAACAGTTTTAATAATGTGAAGTTGTCTTGTCGGTCATGTTTGTTGGGTAATTCACAGTTGTAAACATGACAGCACTGTTTCTGTTATTACCATTCAGTAATCACGCTTAGACGCTGTTTTTTTGCAGTAGACCAAAGGCATTGTTATAACAGTTAAGTCAGTGAAGCAGCAGATGAGAATATTCACATGCATTTTATTGCCAACTTTAATGCATGTTTTAATTAACCATATTAAACTGGAACGACGCTTATTATTCATTATGTATCTCATATTACTAAATGCTAACTTACAACATATACCAGAGCAAAACAAATATGACAGGATCTCCACAAAGTTTAATTTTAGTATAAATTTTGTAGTTTGTCACTATGATAAAGAATGCCAGAGCAGCTATAGCCTACAGGGGTATTCCATGTGGTAACAACGTGCAAATGGACTGTATTTGTACTGCTAGTTGACATTGATGTGATGCCTCGAGGCAGTGCCTCGCCTTGAGGTTGCCTCGAGGCAGATTTTTAGTGCCTTGGCCTTGGTCTTGAGGGTTGACATCTTGGCCTTGGCTTTGGCAGTTAGTGTCTTGGTCTCCGTCTTGCCACAAGACCGAGACACCAACCTTTAAGGCAAAGCACAACACAGTGCACACTAGGTAAATCAATGTAATACTGCTACACAATCGAACGTTCATTTGGAGTTTCTTACATACTTTCAGGGAAAGTGATGTCAAGCTGCCAAAATACATTTTGGCTATAAGTTGCGACGATTGCAAGGACACAAAACTTTTCACTGACACTGAAATTAGTTGTCTGAAAATAGTTTGTCCACTATTTTCTCGCCTTGTCATTGTTCCTGCTACATCAGCGTTTATCACAAGGCAGCATTAGGCCTATGATGCGCCCACACCGTTAAAAATGTCAAGATTGCTTGAGAACCTGATGTTCCTTAGATGCAACGCGCAACATTAATTTGTAACTGCAGTTGATAAGTCGATGTGGAATATTGAACTTGCAAGGCATAACATACAAGAAATTTTAGCTAATGCTCACGAGATGTGCGAAAGCCAATAGCAGTTCCTGCTCGCAAACTGTCAGTCTATCTCCAGCCATTTTGTCGCAGTTCATTCTTGGAGTGTGCAGTGTGCACTGCAGCCGAAGATGCAAAAGTCAATAAAAATCCCTTATTTTGAAAGTTTAGAGTCTTTCAAAGTCATCGATGTTGATACAACTGAAGAGCTCGTCACTAGTGCTTGTTGTGATAGGCAGCATGCCCATGCCTATCTGCAACTGTTTTTACGAAACACTGGCCAACAACGGTAAAATAACGAGTTTTACGAAGGTACCGCTCTTTGATGCCCTCATTCGCAGGTTTCCTTGAACCCAGAAAATCGAGACTTGGACCGTCGAAATCTATGCTCAATGCTGAGAATTTCATACGCAGATTGTCCTTGTCTATTTTTATTGATTTTGGCGCAATTCGCTCTTGAAATGTGTCTCGCAGCCCAAAGTTGCCAAAAAATCCATGAAAACCCCAATTTTAGCGTTCAAGGTCATCCAAGGTCATTGAATTTGGTGGCAATCGAGAGCCTATATACGACCTCCTACTAGTGATTTATAGTAACCTAGGCCCTATCTCGCACCGTTATTGAGATACAGCGACTTATTGGGTAAAAATCGCAAATTTTTCCTACCACCCCACTCATTTAGCGCCCTCATTCAGGGTGACCCCCTTCGAATTTATGAAAAAGCTTTACAGTTTCTGAAACTAGAGTCTTCCAGGCAGCCGACGGTGAAGATTTGGTGATCCTAGCTTGCACCGTTTTGACTGATCTACCCGTGTGACAGACGGACGGACGGACAGAATTGTGATGGCTAAGACGTGCTGAAAGCAGTAGCTGCTTTCGCGCGTAAAAATTAGATTGATGTTCGTTACGACTGGATTAATAGGATTATTGAATTCTTTGTCTTAATAGAATGTTTTACGTATGAGCTGTATGTTTTGTAGTGTGCTTATTCGGACTTATTCAGTATTCAGTGCATTAAAATTTAAATGCCTTGGTCTTGGTCTTGAGAGTTGGTGCCTTGGTCACATCACTGCTAGTTGATGTTTACATATTTGACTTATAAACAGATGTCAGTCAGATACTTCAGTGATTTCGTGCTCTATATTTATTAACGATTTGGGCATCACAATAATAACATTTGAACAATTAGCAGCAATAATAAATATGACAAAACATAGGCTGTGGCAGCAAAAACCGACCTAGTGCAATGTAAACACGGTGAATATTGCTAGATGTATTGTTTTGGAGTCCGGCTCGAGTCTATGTTGCAAGATTGACAAATCAGTTACAAGTAGGCCTCCCGCTCGCCCTGAAATTTGAATCTAGCCCTTAGATGTGCTGAAATAAACTGACTTGTCCTGAAAATCTTACATAATCCAACAAAATATTCACCCAGTAGAAATAATGAAAGACACGCCGTTATGGAAGTAGGCTCATGCCAGTAGATCTGAGTGGCGCCCAAGTTTTTGTGAGCCTTGTAGTTGTTATCTCCAGTTAAAGAAATATCATTTTCGTACAGTTTTTAACACGTATACTTTTTGGCTCAAGTACTGGAAAATGTCCTGAGAGATGTTACCCGAGTTCTAAGGGTTTTTGATGTCCTAAAATATGTTCTATCGAGTCGGGAGGGTCGGAGGCTGGCTGGCTGGCGGATGGTTGGTGTTAGAAGCAGGACAGATGCATGCTCTGACGGATCGCCATCACCTCGGTCTCGTCAATGAACAGGCTGAGGGTCTTGATGGACAGCTCGTGTTCCAGCTCCAGCTTCTTGCGGTCGAGCGCCTTGAGGCATTCCTTGGACTGGGCCAACCTCATCTGAAGGTTCTCCACGGCGTCCTTGATGTCGGAATCTGTCTCGACGAGACTTGCCTGCGGCTGGTCACGGCACAGTTCGATGCGTGGTCGGCAAATGCGGTTAGCCAGCCTTGTCTCAACCAGCTTCAGTGCAGTGATCTTGTGCGCAATCGCCTCTTCCAGGTGCTGGATGTTATCCTCCATGTCCGGTATCAGTTTCTTCAGCTACACGCACACGTCGCCATCAACAGTGCTCTTTCAGCACGGACATATTTACAAATTAAATGTAGGCTACACTGTGAAAGAGGAGGGGGCGGTGTACCTGTAGCAGAAATATTTTACGCTATAGGCCTGGCAAACTTCCTCCTTATAGGGCCTAATGAACTTTGTTCTTTTCATTAAAAGTTTTTATCACTTTAAAAAAAGTAAAAGATAAACTTCAGTGATAGATACAGCGCTGCTTAGGGGGCCTACATGAGTCAAGACTCGTAATCAGAAGCGCTTTACAGTCTCGTACGCATGCAAATGGCAGCTGATTGGCATGAGCTAATATGATACCGCAGCGCACTATGCTGCCATCCATTGTTCACGCCAGCAAACAATCGGACCTGCGGTCAGTCACAAACGGTACAGCCTTCACCCGGTAACCCGTAAGCTACTATTTATTTGCCATCCCGCTGAGGGTAGGAAGCTGAGTTGAGCTGAGGACACAGTATATACTGCTTGCAAATGGCGTGCGGTGAGATTCGAACTACTTGAGACTAACGAGTCGTATTCTTTTACCACTAGACCACTTGTACTAACAGAAGCACACACAAAAACAACTTGCCCATGTTACTTGATTGCGAGTAGCGACACGACTGGGAGTTGAAGCAAAGACCAGGCCACTTGATCGGAAGACATATTACGCCTTAACAGTTACGCGTCAACAGACAGCTAAACAGTCGTTTTTTCCACACAACGGGGTCAATGTAAACTAGCTTGGGGAATAGACGAATTTTTTTTTATTTGGAGGCAAAACGTCATGGACTCTCTGGCATTTTGCCCCAGTATTTTTATTGGCGGCGGCGGCGATCACCCTTCTCCGCCCCCACCCCCTCCGGTGATCAACATCAGCGGTGTCGTGGGTTATATAGTAGGCGAAACAGAAAGTTACAATTTTCTGACAGAAAAAATATGGATGCTCAAAATTTTACTTTTGACCCCAATTTTTGCCAAAATTCGGACTGTAGCTACATAATTTGCATGGACAAAATTTTTCCGTCAAGTAGATTTTCTGAGTGCCCTCTCCTCTGCCCCCGTCCTCTGCGACGACGCCTCTGAGTCCACGACCACTTGATTGGAATTCACACGCCCTAACGAAACAGTCACGACATCAAGCAGTAGCGTCAACAGAATATAGTCGTTGACCTTGTTGAGGTGATCTTCGAACTTCTCCTTGGCGTCACGCAGTTCGTTGACTCGCATCTGTAGGGCCAGGTCGGCGTCACTGCGCTGTCGATTGATGTCATTGCACGAAGTCTGTAGGACGCCGTCAGCCACCGCACGCAGTCGCACCGAGTTACGTCTCTGCTTCTCCGCTTCCGTCAGGTTGCGCTCCGTGAAGTCCGACCACTCGTCCACCGACGTCGACCTACACACAGGCGGATTATAACCATGTTCCACCAAACACAAGCCTTCTTTTTACGGGACTCCCAGCCCCCACAAACCAGCAGCTCGACATTTTTCTGGCCACTTTATGGTGTGTTGCGACATACAAAAGTTCATTTGATGCAGCACGACATTCTCTGGCCTGAAGGCTCTGTATGCTCTACTGCGAAATGGACTTTACGACTTTACTTACTTGTTTACTGATAGAGAACTTCTAAAAGCCCCACATACAGTTTTATTCAACAGGGCCTAATGATTCTTCAGGGGCATTTCGCCCACTTCGCCAGGTTTTTTTTGCCGGTTTGCCATTTCGTTCCCTCGTCGAAAGTTTTTTTTTCGCCCGAGTATCCAACAAGCGCCCGAATCCTTCTCTGAGTTAGTCGATAAAGAATGAGTAAGACGAATTAAGCTTAATCGTCAAGATAATTCTGCCAAGACAGTCTTTATAATTCGTCTAAAGATAGCACTTCGCCAAACTTTTTTCGTCCATCTGACACGGTTTAGGGCAAGCAGGGCGAACCCACTGGTCATTGGTTGACCAATACGTGAGCGTATAGTCACTTAGTCACCGACGCTGTTAGACGGTGCCTACTGTAATGCGTTACTGCTTGCCCATTGGCCAGTTCGTCAAAAACTAAACCATGCCAGTTCAGTTCAGTCACGTCACTCCGTACGCGCCGTTTAATAATATACGCGGAGCAGTGCAGGTCGTATGGGCCTACTTGTCTGTCATCCTGCCGGCGTCCTTGACGAGTTTGTTTCCCTGTGAGCCGACATGCAACTCGGCGTTGTGACCGTCGATTGCCAGCGCCTGGAACTTGTCCGCGAGATCCTTCTCCAGATTGTACTTCGCCTTCCGGTTCAGCCTGACGCCGCACACGATTACATACTCGAATGATTTATACAACATTAGCAACTGCGAGTTACTGCCTGGCCCTCGCTACCTTTAATCTGATATTTACTTATTTAATGTTGTGATTGTAACCTTGTTACATGTAGATCGTACGTGTAAATCTCGCTACTTCAGGTTAGAGCAAATAAGTAACTGCTTTGGCGAACATATAGTCTATGCAGGCGGTAGCTTTCGTTGCAAATTGCGGCCAAACTGCTGCAGATAGCGACAATGTGACATGGTTAAGGTATCATAAAGTAGCGGTCAGGCAACCCTATTTGCTTCTTTAGGCAGTTTCCCGTAAGACGAGCTGTTTAGCCACAGTACATACGTAACAGACAGACGACAGACAGACGGACGGACACAATGCCATTGCCATAGGCGCGAAAGTTAGTACGGCCGGCCAATAAAATGACAAGTACTACACAGCGAAAATCATAAATGGTGCAATGATTAGGGTTGCCATGGATATGAAATTTCCCATCCGTATCCATATCCATAGATTTTCCGCGGATATTCATGGATAGATCCATATCCACAGACGCCTATCTTGCGTACGTATAGCCCCAAATTTTCACAAAATACAACAGGGCAAGAGCGTCAATTTCCCTTCAAACAGGATGCAGACATTTTCCTCTTAAAATTGTGAAAAAAAATTTGAAAAGTAAAACTAATAAATACAAATTTGCATTAAAATATAAGGTTAATGAAATATTTTCCAACATTTTAAAAATTCTGCACAATTTAATTGTCTCTGTTTTTGAAAGCATGTATTGGGGGTCGGGGATGGTACCGTGAGATAGGGCCACGGCGAATTACTATAGCCTGTCAAAAGTAACCATGTCTCTAGCTGCAGCGGTTTGGCCGCAATTTTGAATGCAATGTTGCTGCCTGCAGCCATGACCCACGTGCGCCGAATTACCGTATCGTATCCTAGCGTTGACTGTACATTCGACATAGCAGCATAACCATAGCGTGTATGGGACTGCAATCACTCTTTAAAAAATCGTTTTTTTTGCAACCCGAAGTCGGACGTATAGCCTTCGGATATATGCCTAGGCGGTATGGTCGGCCCACCCCAGCAACAGCTGGGATTCTTGTTTTACACGTCGCAGGTTGCATTCATGTACGTTTACACTACAGCCTACAGATAGCCTATGTATGCGCTTTTGAAGCACACTTGGTTTGTACTTCTTACTAGCATTCAATATGTAAAAACTTTTGTAATTTTGTTACCAACTGATAAAAAATATGAATAAACTAACACATGAACAATTTTTTGGCTTAACCAACAGCATTAAAACACTGAAAATTATGATATGTTACTGTTGTATTGCTAATAAATGAATTGGCTAACTAAATAATGACGTTCTGATGTCACTGGTACTAGACTCAAAAGCATAAATAAACGAGAAAATGAAGAGTAAGAACGACAGACAGAAAAATATTGTAAAGAAATAGCATATAAGTATTCAATTTAATTAGGAGGTGCGACAGCATAGAGGGGCCTAATATCCATGAATATATTCATGGATATCCATATCCACGGCAAGCCTGGCAATGACAGGGGTCTATATCCTATGCAACAGAACATGTACATGTAAATAGAGAGTCGTAGGCGATGAGCTGAGTACACGACTGACGGACCTGATCTGTTCAACGATCTGTTCTTTGGTGCGGACGAGCAGCGCCAGAGCTCCCTGGATAACTTCGACCTCTTTGATGAGGTGCTTCTCGGCATCATCATGCACCAGGTCGCTCTCAATCCGCCTCTGTCTGCATCCGCCAGTGGACAATCTCGATGTACCCACCTGCAGTCGCCAGCTATATATAGGCCCGCCCGAGGATGATGGGCCAAATCAATTAGACAGGGAGGGAAAACAAGACGTGTTCTCAAGGTTTTGGGCGGGGGACACCAATGACTTTGCTCCCTAATGTAGAGAATATATGATATGTACATGTAATTACTGAGAAATGCAAGCTTCGATTTCCCAATCATCCAGGCAAAAAATACATTTTAGCGCCAGAAGTCACGTAGGCTTACTCACAACGTTTGTCAAGAAAGTTTTCAGGAAAAAATTGGGCCAGGACGGGCGTGGACCGGCACTGGCCGCAAAAGAAATGTCTAATTTCACTAGCGTGACAGAACGTCCATTACGGCTTACGGAATTTTGGAAAACATCAAACTTGTGGAAGAACTCATCTGCAGTTAAAAATTCGCAGGAGATTGGAAGGGACATTTCACGCTCGACTCGTCTGTTCGGCGCATTGCAGAGCACGATCTCCTGCTGAAAATCAATAAGCGCTTGTCAGGGTTACTGTCATATGATACGTGGCGCTACTTTATTTTCCAAAGTTATGTGTAATAAATTAAGAGTTAAAACTGAAAACAAAATAATGTTGATTTGAACCAAATTTTGTGTTGATCTGATATTCAATACTTCTGAAGTTACAACCAGTGGCGCAGCCGCGTATAGCTATGAATTAGGGGAGTCGCCTGCTTTCCTCTCCCCTCGCATCCTGTCCTCTTTCTTCTTTTTTTCTCCGCCATTTCCGTTCCTACCCTCTCCTTAGAAGTAGGACCCCTTAAATTCCAGCCAGAGGATCTGAGGGAGCGCTCTGTCTACACCACTGTCTACTGCGCAAAACGACCGTTTTTCGAGCCAACCTGTAAGTTCGTTCAATACAAAATGCAAATCGCAGTTGCTAGGTAAAAAGTTGCAAGTTGCTGGCTGCTGACCGTTTAACAAGGCACTGCTGTGAGATGTGCAGCAATTCCTGCAGAGCTTCAATCATCTTATCAACGCGAGCACGCATCTCAACTATTGCCTCAATCTCCAGCTTGTTCGCTTCAAGACTTCGATTCAGCTCGTCATCGCGATACTTCACCTCGCTCAGTCTCTGCTCTACAATGCCCATATAGTAATAATTAACAATTTTTATTCACGCTACCAAAATGAACAAGTAGGCCTAATGTCTATAAGCGTCGACAAATAAGGTTGAGGCGCTGTGGCGCCGAGGAGGAGGTAAAGTCCACGGTGGGGATTAGAGGTTTGGGGAGGGGGTTGTGTCTCTTCCTCAGAGATTTTTAAAATAGTTTAACAATGCGTTTTGTGCAAAATTTTCGATTAGCTATAAAATGCATCCAGTCAATATTGGGAGACTATATCGAGCGGGGGTTCGACTTGACCTCATCCCCATATGAGACCTGAAACGTCGATTTTCCATTAGGCCTAATCCAAATCCAGCTGAGGTCAGTCAGAGAAGTGCTGTAAGCTCCCCAGGCTCCGGCTTCGAGGCAAAGCCCACGTCACAGATTCATTGTTATGCACTTGATACATCTGGTGGTGACATTATTGGTTGTTTAGGCTATGCAATGTTTTCGACTTTTAGCTGACGGGTCACATAGGGGAGGCGGTTCGATCGAACCCACTAAACCCCCTTGGCTACGGGCCGGGTTGACATTAAGATTTGTTAATACATGGATAAAGTTGCATCTCGAATTTCTAATTATTTTGTCGACAAGCAGGAAAACTTGAATATCTGTCGTATTCATTCAGCATAAAAGGACAGGCTCACCAGTACGTTTCTTGTTCTCAAAAAGTAAGCGTTCGGTAGTCTTCTTGGTGTCTTCAATGGTGCGTTTTGACTCCATAAGCAGCCTCTCGGCAGCTACCCGTTTTGCTTCCGTGTTCCCATACAGATACTGGCAGCCGTAGTACCATTCTGGGGTAACGAACTTCTGTGGTGGCTGTATTAATTTTGCCATAATGCCGTACTCGACGACGCATACGTACAATCCTATAAAGACCGTATAGAGTACTAGAATAAATAGAAAGTACACCAGCACAAATGACAGCTATAAAATAGTCTTAATTTAACACTGCAAGAAATGGATCTTGAGTAGCCTAATTACGTCACTTACGTCACACTTTTTTGACGTCATACGGCGCCAAAGAGTGGGGACAGCCTAGCCCTAAAATGGGAACGCATAGAACGTTTGTTAGGACTATGATAAAACTAAAGTTACGCAACTGTTAATTTGTCTGTGGTTTTAAACTGTTTGGAGAAATCTAACAAGAAATAGGTCGTTCTTGGCATCCATTCAAGTGACCACTTCCCACCCACTTTTTCATAGCATGTGTCTTTGTTATTTACTTACTGTTCCGGAATCCAAATGAGTTGTTGTTTACACTCTCTAGTCAAAATGGAGGACGGATAGAATGTAAAATGTTATATTTACTGTACTGAAAGATGTAAACGTTAACGTGAACTAATATTACGATGGGCGATGTTAACGTGTATCACATTTTAGCAATTACGCATAGCATACTGTGCTTAGTTGCGTCTGTGCACAGTACCAACAACAGTAGTGCTATTGGTGGGTTGTTTGTTTACCCTTTGAACCGGAACTGTGTTTCGTGCTAATCGAGTTTAGTTCGTGTATCTTGGTTATTAGTTGCTGATTAGTAATTTGTGCGTAAAAGTATTATCTTTGAGCAGTTAATGACTGGATCTGAATCAAAATATTTGGCGTCTTTATTATGTTACGGAACTGTCTAATGTCTATAGTCGCAGCCAGGAATATATATTCAAGGGAAGGTGTACTTTGCGGAATGCGGAAATTTGAAAAGGTGTATTTTGCGGAATTTCACTTTCGGAACGTTTCGCAAATTACACTTTTTTCTGCATTTTTTCTGCATTCCGCAAAATTCAGATAAAATCAACTAATCAACTTCGCGTAGGCTTGGGCTTACATTTGAGTCAATTGTGGAGTAGAGAAAGTAGCTACAATTTTCCGACTGACACAATTTCAAATTTCTGATGTAACCTTAATTTTGACATAGATCCGTGCAAATTTCTGCATTAATTTCAATTTTGTTTTTTTCACAAAATGGTGTCGTGATCTCTTATAGACAGCGTCTTACCACACTGTAAACATTATAAAGCGACAAAGTGCTGTAAGAAGCAAATGGGGTCTCCGAATCTCTATATAATGAAATATAATAATGTTTGTACTTAATTAAACTGCTAAACAGTCACACAGTCGTTTTTTCATCATCATGGTACAAACTGTCTAAACATTTAATTATGTATTATAGCATACAATGTCATATTGCAGTTTATCGCCCTCGTACTACTCGATATTGTATTGCTGGTATTCAGTGTGGGTGAATCGTCCAAGCTAAGGGGTCGAATCAGCCATGGGGCAAACAAGACAAGAGGCGAATCAGCCAGGGGCGAACAAGCCAGGGGCAAATCAGCTAGAGGGTGAAAGAGCCAGGGGGCGAAACGGCAAAGGGGCGAAAAAGCCAGACCCCATTCAATATTATATATACTTGTATTCTACAAGCTTTGTGTAAAAGTCAGTGTTAGATGGATCATTTGATTTTCATATTATTGGCATATGAAAACCAAATGAGTCAGTCATTAACCAAACTGTTGATTTCATTGTTTTAAATCAAGGATGTAATGTTTGAATTTTTTCCATATTCAAAATTCACTTTTTTAATTCAAATAAAATTCGATATTTGGACTTGAGTACCACTAGTTAACAAGTAGTGGGCCTACCATAGAATGTACGGCAATTGAGCATGCATTTTTTGTATCAAACCATGTGTCTTTGTAATCAAAGTTATTGTTATTGTCTAATAAATGCTTTGTGACATTGTATACTGTGTTATTTTTTCAGAAACATGACACATGTGCAGCATAACGAAATTATTGTTCGATTCCATGACTTGCAAATAGTAAACAAAACGTGACCACATATTGTAAACATAAAGTAAGTAACAAAAAATGAAAAGCCTAGTCACTTACTACATTCAACAATGCAGCAACTTGCCACCAGCGCACAGTTGTTTCAAGGCAGGCATACAAACGTTTTATCCGTTTGTAATAAGAAGAAACATTTAGTTATCAACCTACTTTATTTTGCTTGTTCAAATTTACCTGATGCCACAGTGAATAACAAGTGACTAAGTATGCAGCATGTCTACATATAAGCTCCTACAATAATTTGTCGCATAAATGATAAAAAACATTATATTGGACTTGGCTTAGCGTTGCATATAAAAGGGCAGTTTGAGCTTTGACAGTCGGTTCCTGTGAAGCGGTTTTAGCAACTGTGACTGGAGAGTATCAAAGGTCAGCATTCATCGTGCCTAATGTGTTTATTTGACTGGGTGGTTGGACCGTCAGCAGTCAGTACTGCTGCAGCACTGCACAATAGAGCGAGCACGCTGTGTGCAGAGATCTCTGCATGGGGGTGGGTGTGCCCTGACGCGATGTGAGCCACTCCTTACAGTGCAGTGAAAAAGGCCGCGTGGGGCATTAATTAGTCCAATGGGTGCGAAGCAAAATAAACAGCGCAAGACATTGTTGGCGGTAAACAGCCGTTTATTGCACCTTTAACATGTAGCGGCGCATCAATTAACAAATAAATGCAAATAGCAAACAACCTAAAACATAATTCGAACAAATTGAACAACTACCGAATAATCAAATTTTGGATTACAACCCTATTTTAAATTGGGTTTTTCTAATACATGACTGACTGACTGATCAGAGACCTGAGTCGGCCCAGTACCCTGTATCAAACTCAGAACGGCTGGCGAAGATTCGTTAACAACGCTCACCTTAGTGGAAGCCATGAAAATTGATTGCAAAAACTAGGTCTTGCAGTTGGATGTGCAGGTCACTTCAAATTCAAATGACACCACTAAGAACATCGGCCCAATATCTGCCGATTTTCATGCATTTTTACACGACTCGTGTCATATAAGTCGTATGAAGTCTAATTCTGATTATTTTCTTCTGCCGTGCACAGCAGACTGCTAATTATCAAATGCCGGGTGGCGGATTTTTGTGCAGGTGTGGTTGGCTGTGTTGATCGTGAAGGTCGCCTTGTTGCCATTGGTGATAGTTTTGCACCAGATGAAGACCCATGCAAAACATGTTATTGCATTGATGGCATAGCTCAGCTGTGTACTCTAGTGCAGTGTTCCCCACCGTCGTGCCCTAAGTGGGAGCCCGTCTTGAATCAATGTTGCAAATTCCGATGCCTGGATTGGCCGCACTTTGGTGATGGCTCCAAGTCGTCGCACGGTAATCTTTTTTTCTGCTAGTGCATCTTTTACATAATATTGTGCATACACATTGAAACTTTTCACTGGCATATTTAGAAAAGTCAAGGGGGCTGGATGGGGTTCTGGGTGTAGATTTCAGGTATACATTTTCATAAGTGTTCATACACTATTTTTTATGCTTAAAATTGCTTTACATTTCAAACTGCAAATTACATTACATATGGTATCGTATTCAGCTACTACGTTAAGAAGAGAAATAGCGTAAGTATGATAAGCTATTGAGAATTTTTTTACAAACAGATGATGACATAAATGACCAATGCAGGATATCAACTGGTAGGAATATTAGTATTTAGGTCAATAGCAGAAATACTTTTACATTAGCTCTGGCATATTACTTCACTCTTATGGTTAATTTTCTTTGTTAAGTTTTCTTTTTACTTCAACAGTGCTGTTGCAAGTCCTTGAATTTTTTTTCCAGATTTTCAAGGCCTGGAAAGTCCTTGAAAACAGATATGGTCCTTGAAAGTCCTTGAATCTGTGTCTGACGGTCATTGAAGGTGCTTGAATTTGATTTTCTAAAATGCTGTGACTGAACAACTCATTTTCAGAATCAGTGTTGCCTTGAGTCTGAGTGGTGAATAGACTTCCATCATTACTGTTACTTACTCATTTTTTTATCACGATGTCATGATTTTCAGTGTGTCATAGCAAAGTTGATGCTGTGTTTTGGCCTGTTTGAAGTCATTTGTGATTACAGTGCAGTCAGTAGTGATCAGGGCTACAAATTTTGATTATTTTAAGAATCGATTAATTGATGCATATAATTAATAACATTGGATTTATTGAATTATTGAGTAAGTAAATTATAAATAAAGTCTCTCATTGGTGACATTAAAAATTCATTATTGGGTCCTGTTCTCAGATTCGGCCACTGGCTGACATTGTGCACTCTAAATATTCACTTACTTACTTACTCTTTCTTTAATTTTACCCAAGTTGCTGATTTTTCTGCATGTATCATTTTGTTCTGTTATTGCAATATGTTTGGTGATGTTTATAAAGTATTAAAATTGGCTATAACATTGTATTTTCAATGAAAATCTCTTACTTCTACTTTCTGCAGTGACACTGTGACTGCTTGATTTGTCAATCTCCTTTGATGGCACAGTTTAGATTGGTCATTTGATTATTTCATTTAGTTGTTTTAGTAATCATTTATTTTCATAATCAGATAATTTATATAATCAGTTAATTATTGCAGCTCAGTTATAAGTGATACCGGTACGAGGCAGCTGAATGAATATATTGCTGTGATGTAGATGGGTTTGATGGGCCGAGTTTCCATCTGCGTCTTGCTCTGAGTGGAACAACATCTCTGTTGATCATTGCTCTGCTCATCTTCATGGTTCATCGCTTGCGACAACGACGTCTTCTCATCATTATGAGGCGTAAGTCACTTGGTCGCTCTGCACTAGTTTTAGTAAGTGAATAAGTAAAATGTTAATGTATATAGTGTGTCAGTGCCAGAACAGCTGCTATATTTATGTGAATACTCTGAAAAGAAACATGTATTGAGCTGTCATTTTGAAAACAGAGGTGGTATTTCCGGATCATGCAGAATTTATGTCTCTGTAGAGAGTTCCACATCTCAGGCCTGCAACAGAAGGCTCGATGTTCGTAAGAACTCATTGCTACAACGTTGAAAGAAGTTATTTAAAAGTCCAACCATGTGGGTTTTATCGTCTTTTAGGTTTTATTGGGTAAACCTGGGTTTTGAAAAAAGCTTAGCTTGACGGGTGTTTGCATTTTTAATTAGTCCATGTCAAATAAATTTTCAAAAATTTGCAAATTTAGTTCATAGGTGTGAATTTTTGCAAAGTTGACTGTAGTAAATGTTTCATTATTTCTCGAAAAAAACTATAATGTATTGAGTTTAGGTGGGTTGCTCAGTGTGTCTGTGAACACATGTAGCTCAATAACTTTCAGATTTTTGTAAGGGTGTCCTGGTAGGCCATATTAAGGGTTTTACTCATCTTGTGTGCACTTTTACTTGAAAACTAAAATGTATGGGAACGTTAAAATTCATGTGAACGTTTCCAAGCAGGAGCAAGTGAATTGTCAATTTTTACCTCAAAGGTTAAAGGTTAACGGATGGCTGCACATTATGTGAGCACTTGGCTGCCATAGTTTTCTAGTTCTGCAGCACTTCCAGCTAAAAATAAGTTACATAATCGAGTTGTCGGTGGTGCATTTCTGCTGTTGTCAGGCATCAGTGAGGAACAGCGGTGCATTGGTCAGGACGACAGTCCGTGTGTTGCCGATGATTTGGCCGGTTTTGATTTCCTTGCATACAAAGAGCCACCGCCTCCATACTCCTCACCTCACCAGACACTTGACACAAGATTTGACCCTCCGCCGTACGATTCGATGCAAGCAGTCGGCAGTGGGACAGTGGAACAGGATGGTGGTCAGCATCAAGCTGATGTTGCGGAGGCTGGGAACTACAATGATGGAGTGAGTCTGAGCCCAGTGTCGAGTGATGATGCAGTGGCCGCTGGTGGCTCGGCAACTCTCAACCTTTCCCGCGTGTAATCAGCAGCATCAATCTACGCTATTTAAACCTTGGAGCAGAACAAATGCTCTGTTATAAAAATAGAGTGGAAGATGTTTTTTTGCTGTTCAGTGGGGGAGTTGGTATAATTTTAGATCTACAAAGTACAAACGTAATAATGTCAGTCGTTCGGTCGTATTTCTCAAATGTGTTCTGTTTGTACATAATCCAGACCTTCTATAGCTTGATTCCTAATGCATTTTTTTGACCCAGTATGTTGCAAAATTTACATTGACTGAGGAGCTTACAGCACTTCCACATACCTCCTAACTGGATGTAGTGAGCCCAAGGAAATCAATAGGTTAAGCGAAAGAGAAAAAAGGGTTAGGGGAGAAATGGGAAAAGATTGAGAACCTCTGCAAGGGCTCAGATACCCCTGTGTGTGATACTAATGCAGTTTCTGCTTATGTTCTTTTCCTGTCTGCTACTGTCTGATTCTGATTCTAGCACATAGTGTGTGCTGCCTGGTTCGGACTCTGAATACTTTTTAGGTAGCCTATACTTGTGTCTGTGGCAAAACTGACTGTTATGTCTCTTCTGTTTGTGACAGTTCACAAATTCTGCATTATTATTATTATTATTATATTATTATTATTATTAATGTTGTCATTGCCATTATCATCAGATATGTGCATGTGCTGGATGTGTTTGTCCCAGTGAGGTTGTGGCTTGGCTTGGCTTTTTCTTAGTGTTTTGTGGCCCTCACCCATTTTGTTGCCAGCTGGATTTTCATCACCACTTCTTCGGAGTCAATATTTTATAATATGGCTTTGGCTTGTACAGTGTTCTGATATCACATTAAATAATTGAATGGTGATTTTTTATTTAAAATAGCCACTCTTTCCTATTAAAATGTGGTCTTTGAACGAAGTCGATGATTTAACAATTCTGGTCTCTGAGTGAGGTTTTTGACTAGTTCAGCTTGACATGGCCCATTGATTTTTCTGGCCAAGCCTAGTTTTTTTGACTGAGGCAATTTTAATGTCCTGCCTACATGTGACTGCAGGCCTCCAAGACCTTGCACATATCTGATTGCCATTGCCATCACTGTCATCTCTGTCATGTTTATCGGTAATGTTAATTTTAAGTATTGTTATTTTTATTGTCAGTGTTATTAGTATAGTTGCAGTTGTTATTCTGCATAAGTAATGCATCGACGTCTAGTCGTTTAATAACTGTCACATTTCAGTATAGCATTCATTCATTGTGAATGTCATCTTCGCTTGGCCGTTGTGTATATGTTGGCATTAGGGCTGCTACTGATTAACTTTTTTTAATCAATTGAACGTTTAATGAGCCCAAAGAACGTTGTTCAGTCTCCAAAAATTAATTGAAATCAATTGATTAATTTCTGTTAATTTTTGTAGTCTATTAGAAAGACCATGAAAATTGCAGAATTCCATTAAACTAAAGCAAAGTTTAAAAAAGTGATGATGATGCAATATATGAGTGCAAACTGTGTAGTCAAAGGCATGAAGTGCAAACTGTTATATACAAGTACAAATCTACAAATCTTGATAACATGTTATATGCCAAACTATATTACATTACAAACGTTCATTATTAGTAATTATTGGCTGTTGAGAACTCCAAAATTCTAAGTCCAGTTTTAGTTGATCCAAAAAAACATAGACCTAATAATTAATCCATAATTTAATTGTTAATTTTCGCGGCCTTAATTAGCTTTTATTGTAATAGCTGCTAGCATGTGACACATGTAACTAGTACTGTGTTGCAGCAGTTTTATTTAACCACTTTCAGTTGTGTATGTCTGCTGATGTTGTTATGCATCAAAAATTAAGCTGACTGCCTGTCTCGCAAACTATTAAGTGAATTGTTGAATTGGTTGTTGCTTGATTCTCTTTCATGATATCGGAATGCGCGGAACAGTTTGATTGTACGTCACTGATGCATATAGTTGCGTTTGACTGTGTACATACTGTAGCATAGAATTTGCTGTGTTAATGCATTAGATGATGACCGAAGAGGTGATGTTTTTGGCGAGTTGCATAACTTTGCTAATCATGTAGATTCAAGCCAAGTTGAGTCATTTCATGGAAGATTATGAGAACTGCCATTACCAACACAAATGCACAATCATAATCGGCAGTTCTTACAATTCTAGGTTCACATCGTTTTTTTGTGTTTAGTGTTTTATAAAGGTTAAACTTTCCGTAAAGGTTAAACTTTTGTTCTGTTGTTATGCGTGTGTGCAATTTTGCCTGGAAAGGTCGTCCACGAAATGACCTATACTGTGTCGGGCGGGACGTTAAACCCTACTCACTCACTAATATCCAGCTCCACCACTACTTGTTCTATGGTTTGGTTTAAGCACTGTTTTTTTAAAATTCAGGTGTTGCATGCGGAGCTTGAGAAATAAGATCATACCTATTTTGAGTTCTTTTCAGCCTTAAGTTGCTGACATAATGTTTACTGGAGTTGCATGTGTTGTACTCTGAATGGAATGAATAGACTAAAAGCACCGCATTTATGTGAATAGTAGCTGTGACAAAGGTATAAGGTACAATCTGAAATCTTCTTATAATGCATGGAAAATTTGTTTGTCTGTTTGTTTGTCTCTCCATCATACCCCTGTGGCACTTTGTATATTGCATGGTTGGTCGTGGACCCCGATCGTGGCGTTCGAGTCCTTGGGCCTTAGGTACGTGCGCCCCACCTTGCCCCCCCACCTCTCCCCATGGGCAGCCTGAGGGGATTAAGTTGCAGGCAAATGCTAGTGTTTTGAATGCTATGATGTGTAATTTGTATAGATATTGTATATGTATTCCTTGCTCTCTGGTGGTACTGGAGAAGTTGTAACTATGATATAAACAAATTCAACAGTACTTCTGTTTATTATGTGTAGTTTCCATATGGTAAAAGTTTGTTGTAGTTTAATTGATTGCATTGTAATGTAAATGCTACAAGTATTCAGATAACCATTTTATTTGTACTGCTACTACTACTACTGAGTGTTACGGAATGGTCCAACATTTTCACTTATAACTAGTGGTAATGTAATTGATTTGGTGCATGTGTGGTAAATGATAATGACTGTTAAGCATTGTAGCACAAGCGATTTGTTTGCAGTCTTTTGTCGCACTCCTGTTCTCTGCTTCACCCTTCGACGGATTCACGAGTGGGCAGAACCAATCAACGGTTTCGCGTAATACCGCATTACCTCGGAAAGCTGTGTCGTTAAAACTAACAAAACTGCCGAGTTTTATTTGGTGAAGGATTTATATTATAGTATATAAAAGAATGAATTATGAACTAAATTTCTAAATTTAAGTACAAGATACAGTTAGCACATAATTTCATGTTATACACTTTGTCTTAAAAAACATCCCCAACATTTTTGACTGTAACTTGAAAACCAATTATCATATTATGGTAATTTTTGGTAGACATATTCCTGACACAACTTGCCATCAAATGACCATTCAGTTTCCCACCTCACCCAGTGTTTGTTTCTGCACTACCTGGGGAAAGCACAACCAGCGAAATATCACTTTTTTATCCAATGTGATATGATTGCTTAATTAACATAATGCGTAAAAACACATTTTGTTCACATTTTTGACACTGTGGCTGACATTTCATTTAGTTTTCTATTTTTCAACTGCCTACAGTAAAATTGCTTGAAGTGTTGGCCCACTATGCGAACACAGGCATTGGCAAGGAGATGCTTTCTCCATTCACTTGACAGCAGTATTGATAATGTTTTGCTCCAGACAAATACAGGCTCTACCAGTCACTTCTAGACTTTACAAACATTCATAAACTTCTTCTTGTAGACACACTGCTGCAAGTCAGTCAAACCTTGTAATGGACCTGCTGTTGGGGCCCACAAATTAGGACAGATGGAATTTATTGACATTTTTCCATTTGTTTTAACACGTATTATGCCTGGTCTGGTTTCCCCAGGTAGTGCAAAAGCAGACGTTGAGTGAGGTGAAAACTAAAACACTTATTTAATAGCCAGTTGTGTCAGAAATATTTCTGCCAAATATCATTAAAATCTGCTAATCTTTATTCAAGGTACGATTGATAATGTTGGGGATGTTTTTTTCAGGTTTTCTGTTTATTTTAATGCATTCCCTAGGTAGTGCAGAAGCATACATTGGGTGAGGTGGGAAACTGAACGGCCATTTGATGGCAAGTTGTGTCAGGGATATTTGTACCAGAAATTATTAAAATCTAGTAATTGGTTTTCAAGTTACAGTTGATGATGAAGATGATGATGAAGGACGAATTAACTTTAGCATGGCGTTAAGTCCTAAGACTACAAAAGCAATTTCGGGGATGTTTTTTTGAGACACAGTGTATATTGCACGTTTACGACAACTTTGCTTACTGTACTTGTTAAGCTGTAGTCGCGGAATGCCCATTATGCCTCAGGCGGGAGATTATTACACACTGAACAAGAAAAGCCCAGCTAGCACAAAGGGGAACGTGCAACAGCTGTGCATGTTTGAAAGCCCGGTGCGAACAAAATCTAAGCTCACCCATCCTAGCAACAATGTTTCTTTTACACTTGACAGAGAGTGCCAGACGGCTCGACCACTCTCGCTCAGCCGTATTGGCTTAAAATCGCCAATTTTCTTCCCCCTCTCATTTAGCGCCTTCGCTTAGGGTGACCACTTTTGAATTTATGAAAAAGCTTTACTGATCCTGAAACTAGAGTTTCAGGCAGCCGATGGTGAAGATTTGGTGATCCTAGCTTGTACCGTTTTTGACTGATCTACAGTGATGTGTCCCTTGTCGTCGTCCACTAGGCTCCTCGAGGATAAAAAGCTGCGTCGTGCTTGGCTCTATGTAATTTAAGGGGACACCATTATTTTCGACAACTGTGGAAACCAGCACAACATCGTTGTCAACAATATCACTGGACCTATTTGGCTCAAGGCCTACAACTTTGAAGATGTGCATAAATACAACATAATGGAAAGTTTGTCACAAAAATGAAACTTACTGAGTCTTGAATTGCAAGGGTCACAAGATGCACTAGCATAGCCATATTGGGGCATGTGCCCCACTAGGAGCCTACTCAGTTACTCAAAATAGTGCCAAAAATGCACCAAAACACGTCATTCTCACACCAAAAATTTTCTGAAGGATGCGGCACAGCCCCCTCCCTAGACCCCTTTCCCGTGGGGAGGGGATACCCCCTATATTCCCCCCTCGAGTGCCCTCACTACAACTACATCCTGGCTACGCCACTGACAAGATGTCGGTTTTATTTTGTTTATCTGATATTTTTTGCATTGTTGAACTAGTCCAGTAGTAGTACAATGATGCTACTAATGACGTTCAGAATGTGCAATATCTTACTAAAGTCACCGCAGTTGGCAATCGGATAATATCCAGTGCTACCCGGACCGGCTATTTATCCGGCCGCCGACTTGGACGGTCTTAAGTGCTGATTCTCTAACGATTATTTTTGTCAAAATCTATTGCTACTGAACCAGGACTGTTGGAGTTATTGCAAAAGGTAGCAGGGGTCCGGTTTTTTTGAGACACAGTGTAAATATTCAATTATTTATTGAGTCCGTTGCAAATGAAATGATGATGATGATAATTAGTGATTGCAATCCCGGGATTGGATTCTCAATCCCGAGATCCGGGATTGGGAAATTGGTAATCCCAGGATCCCGTTTCGGAATTAGGTTTACAGATTGGTCATCATTTTGGTATCCCCAATTGACTTATTTTATGCACAGGGCCCCTACGAAAGATATATCGGAACTGTAGATAGTGACAGTGACTGCCAAAATACAATTTTCCGCCGACAGCACGAAGTATAGTACTCTAGCCTTCATAAAATATTTTTTCACCAGACTGTTATTATTCTTATTTATGACATTTAACACGCGAAAAAATACATTTTAGCTATTTTTTGTAATCCCGAGATTGAGACGCTGCCAATTGGCGAAAACGTCCGGGATTCGGTATCCCGGGATTGCAATCTCTAATGATAATTCACTTGATCGTTTAATTATTAAGTTTAAAACAGAACAGCCCTATTTAAATATTCTATGAAAAGAACAGCGGTAACGATTGTAAACAAACAAGTAAGCATGAAATTTCGTGGAAAAATTACTGACATTGGATGTATTCAGCACTTTTCTCGTAAGTATGATGATATTCGCTCGGTGTTATTTTCCGTCCGCGGAGGACGGAAAAGTAAGCCGAGTGCGGACGGAAATCTATGTGCTCCAAGGGCTATTTTCCGTCCGTGGGGGACGGAAAAGTAAGTAAACTTGAGGCTATTTTTCGTCCGCCACAGAGGGAAAAGAAGAGCATGCGGACGCTATTTTCCGTCCGTACGGACGGAAAAATAAGCGAGCCTGAGGCTATTTTCCGTCCACCACTAACTAAAAGTAGACTATATGATGTTGTTTTCCTTCCACCATGGACGTATGAAGATTGTGACTGATGGAAAATGACTGCTTAATTTTTTTGGTATAATGCACAGCCTTACGCATGCATTTAAATAATGTGACGTTACGTATGAGACTACATACTAAAAAGTCTGTACCGAATGGCATTTTGATTATGTTAAACAATTTTTGTTGTGTTTGTGTTGTATTTTTAGTGTACTGCATTGCATTGCTGGATGTAAATAAACCATGTTCGTGAAGTTAGCGTTGCTGTAGCATCCGTAAGACGTTTGACGCTGTCAGCGTTAATAGCAGCAAAGGGGCGCGTGAGTAAAGCAAAAAATAACAGAAATCGCAAATAATAAACACGATTAAGCATCGATAGTCAATGACAAAGAATGAGACAAAAACATTTTTACAGTTACAACAATACAATATACGGCTGTGTATTATACCAAGAAATTATGTGTCATTTTCCATTAGTCAAAATTTTCAGACATCCATGGTGGATGGAAAACAACAGCATATAGTCTCCTTTTTAGTTAGTGGCGGACGGAAAATAGCCTCACGTTTGCTTAGTCTTCTATCCCTGGGGATGGAAAATAGCACTTGGAGCATATAGATTTCCGTACACACGGACGGAAAATAGCGTCTGCATGCTCTTTTGTCCATCTGTGGCGGACGGAATATAGCCTCACATTTGCTTAGTTTTCCATCCACCGTGGACGGAAAATAACATCGATGATGATATTCTGTTGGGTCTGCATTACCACAAATCTCTTATGTACTTTATTGGTGAAATTGAGGCGTGTTTTTTTTCTTTTTGGGTCTGGTGGACAAATGACAAACTCTTCTTCGGTGTGTGGTCCCGAAGTGATTAGGATCACCTATCGGTGAAAATAAGTCAGAAGGTTAGTTCCGATCGGTGATTGTAACCTTTTAAGCTAAAATCACCAATCAGTGATACTAGCTGTGTGAACTATGACCACCGAAACTGCAATATTTACACTTACCTGACTCTGTGTTGTCGATATCTATGTTGAGAAATTATGTCGTAGTAAACAAAAACAGTTATGGCGGCGGATATATCTGAGCAGTTTGCGAAGTTAAAAGATAAGTTTTCCCCAGCAAAGTAGCCAAAAAAATATTCATGACGGAGATTATGAAGAGAGAGACGTTGAACCTGATGAGCCGGAGTTAGAACGTGGTCCGTTGCGTGAGCATAAGCCCAGGCAGAGTGGATCAGTAGCCAAAGCAGTAAAACATAGACAATGTAGGAAGAAAGCATGTAGGCCTACAGATAGTGCTGGTGATGGAGATGGAGAGACATGTGTGGAGTGTGGGATGACAGAGCCTTTTACTAATGTTGATGCGTCGAAGAATATTCCTTGAATTAAGTGCGACATCTGTTTTACTGGTACCATGAGTGTTGTGTGACTGTTATTAAGTTACTTTAGTTAACCATAAATGAAAATGACATTTTGTGGACATGTAGGCCTATGAGGCAATAAAAGTATAGCCGACTGCTGGTCATTTATTTTGACAGATTGGTGTTTTTAACTTTCTATATAATTTCCATTGATCGGTGATTTTAGCCTGGAAAGTTAGTTTCACTGATCGCTGAAACTAACTTTCTGACTTATTTTCACTGATCGGTGATTTTAGCCTAGAAGGTTAGTTTCACCGATCAGTGAAACTAACGTTCAGAGTTACTTTCACCGATCGGTGATCGTAACCGGCCCCATGTGGTTCAGATAGAAATTTGCAGACGTGCCAGTTCGCTGACGCAGATCCGCAGGATTTTTTTTTGCGGATGCGGACTGACGTTGATCTTGTTCCGTGATGACTGTTTTTTAATCAATAATTCTAGCGGTAGATCGGCGGTCTTGCTGTTAGCACTGAAAAATTGCTAGAGGTAGATCGGGTAGATACGGACTCAAAATTTCGGAACCTGCACATCTCTGGTGTGGTCAAACTTCAACAAATTGAAGACTCTAGTCTTCAGACCAGTAGTGGTTGTGGACATGCCGGCAGTGGTGAGTGCAGAAAAACAAATGTCTAGGTGCAATACTGAGTGGTGTTGATTAAAATAAAGAAGTTTCTGTCTCCTCATGGAAGGGTCATGACTCCCACCAGAATTTCACCAGAATTGCTGGATTACCTCTTCATCAAATTGAGATAGACAGTAGGAGAATATACTTTATTTTCGGTTTGTAGTATTGGAAAATAGTGCCAGTGCTGCTAACCATTATCGATGCTGCGAAGTGATGCTGCTTTTTTGGCCAAGTTGAAAGTTGATGAGATTTCTACTCTGCTGTATTACAGGAGTGGTGGGCACTCTTGCCAAGTTGGCAAGGGCGATCACACTGAGAATTTCGACAAACAAATGGTACTTTATTCTGTCGGAGCGTCTCATTAATGGTGGTGTTGGCGTTTGGTGTGAGATACTGCAAGTCAGTTGTCCAGTTGTTTTAGCTGTTGTTATTGTTAACTGTAATGCTTATGTTAGTGTCTTTTATTATCAGTTTTAGTCTTACATTTATGTGGATTTTAAACCTTCAGTGATTACTTCATCATATACCTGGTACCATGCCATGCTGTAGTTTTGCATTCATTTGTTTGCAACTGTTTTTGCATGTTTGCAGGCAAATATTTTCAGTGAGTATAATATGGAAGGGGTGTCATTGACTGATGCTAATGAAATATATTTGGAAACAGTACCGGACAATTTTGTTCGCTGCTTGCGGTCTGCCCAGAATGCAAAGAGTGTCAAGATTAAATTGACAAAGAAGTATACACCTTGCTTGACATTTGAAGTAGAACTTGTAAGTAGCTTGGCATAAAGTTCTGACAAAAGATATTACTCATTTTATTTTTTTTAATTTTTATATTCACAATTAATTGATTATATATGTGATTTTGTGTGCAAGTTTGTTTTTTTTTTAATAATTTTTTTGCTCATCTAGGCATGAGCTGAGTAAAATGGGGAACATTATTACAGTTACCTTACGTCATATATTAAATTTAAACCACACAACAGTAGTGACATTGCTGTTAAAATGGAAGCAGTCATTAAACTGTGTAAAGGGATTCAGAATGTTGCATTAGATTTCTGGGGAAGGCACACTATGTTGGCTCAGTTCTTTTAGGTCAGGGGCTTGACCTATGTTTCTAGCTACCAAACACTGGTGGTTGAAATTTCCATTTTTGAAGTTTGTAGTTTGCAGTGAAGTTTGGAAATTTGAGTTTTGTTTGAGAAACATTTCTGATTGCTAGCAAGGTTGCTGGAGTTTGTTGTGACTGTGACTATATTTAAGTTTCTTGGTGTCGTATTGATGTGACATTACAGCCGTCGCTGACTGGACATTCAAGGGTTGTTATGCACGATGTGCCTGTTGGTGTTGTGCCCCGTCGGCTCTGGAACGACTATGCAGAACCAGAAATGCCAGACTTTGATGTGTGTAAGACTACACTCTTACCCTCTTCTTATTTTAGAAAGGCTAAAGATTTTCATAGCTCTACTGATACACTGATACACTTCCCAGAGCTACAAAGTGTCACCTGCCATGTGGCATCATAGTGTTATCTATTCTCTGTCACAGGTGAACACACTTTGCCTTAATCTCATTCTGGCTGGTACTCGATTTTTCTGCCCCAGTGAAATTTAAGGTTTAGTTGACCTGGGTGTTTGGTTATATACTGATGTGGTTTTCCTGTTTGCAGTCAGTCATACATCCTCCAAGTAGAATTGCTAGCAACCTGTCTGGGAGTCAGACACATGACCACTTAATAGTAAAGTTGACATTTTACCATTATGCCACCTTGGTCAGTTGATTATAAAACCTGTATAACTTATCCTGCCCAGATGCAGTGGTTTAATATATTAAGCAAGAGTCATATGTTTTATTCTGCAGTGCAGCAATATATTAGTTTTTTTGTGATTTGTTTCATAAATTATATTACTGCAATAACTGAGTGGTTCTGATGCTTATTCTTGTCCCACTGCAGTTAGAAATCATTTGTATTTGAATCCGAATGCTTGTGGATGTACATGTAAAGGCGAGCATATACATGCCTGCACTGAGAGTGCTGCGCAACATTGTTGATCGCATGAAGAACTTGAGCAACTTTGTGCGAGTTTCTGCTAACAATTCAGGCGAGTTGAAGCTCTGTGTTGAAACCGATCTTGTTACAGTGTCCACATATTTCCATGATCTTGACCGACCCGTTTGGCGTGAGTATCACTGTTTTTTACTCCTTTGTGCTGTGACAAGTAGTCCAGGGTTCCTGCAGGTCGGGGAAAATTGTCCAGAAAATGTTAGGGAATTTGTATTGTCAGGGAAATGTCAGGGAAAAATATTATTTTTGAAAAGTCAGGGAAAATGATCTTGGATCATGCAGACTGTAGATAACTGTGATTTTTTTGCATTTTCAAATATTAACAAGTAATTTGAGCAAAGCTCATAAGATGCGCGACAGCCTTAGCAGTTATTATTCACAGGTTGTCTTGATTTAACTCTATCCATTTTGACGCAATTCACTCTTGAAATCTACGCCACAGCCACAAATTGGAAAAAACACTAAAACCCCTATTTTTGAAATTCAAGGTCATTCAAGGTCATCGATGTTTACACCAATAAAAAGCTTTTCACTATATTGCTTGTTATGATAAGCAGCATGTCTGCCGATCTGCAACCGTTTTCAAGCTACACGAGCCAATAGCGGTGAAATAACTACTTGTAGATTCTTAAAAATGTATGTTCTATGCTAAAAAATGTCATGCGCAAAATGTCCACATCTATCTCCAGCCATTTCGGCGCAATTCACTCTTAAAATGTGTGCCACAGCCAAAAATCGCAGAAAAATTCACTAAAAACCCCTATTTTGAGGGTTCAAGGTCATTCAAGGTCATCGACGTTGACAGCAATAAAAAGCCTGTTATTAGTGCTTGTTATGATGAGCAGCATGTCTGTGCCTATCTGCAACCGTGTTCACGCTACACGTAATAATTGCGGTAAAATAACCACTTTTTAGAGGGGTAGCTGTTTGACGCCTGCCTGCGCCGGCCTCCTTGAACCTAGGGGGTCAGGACTTGAACTGTTAAAATCTACTTTGAATGCTGAAAATTTCATACGCAGGTTGTCTTGCTCTATCTCCAGCCATTTAGTCGCAATTCAGTGTTGAAATGTGCGCTGCATCTAAAAATTGCGAAAAATTCACTAAAAACCTCTCTTTGAGTGGTTCAAGGTCGTTCAAGGTCATTGATGTTCATGAATCCAAAAAGCCTGTCACCAGTGCTTGTTATGATAAGCAGCATGTATGTACCTATCTGCAACCGTTTTCACATTATTCAAGCCAATAACTGCAAAATGACATCTTTTTAGGGGGGTACCCCTCTTCGACGCCCTCGTTCGAGGGGAACCCCTGCACCCAGTGGCACGAAATTTTGTCACGATAAACTAGAGACCTTGGGGCAGCCCACAGTGAAGAT
>Ga0209367_1001135_pt1 | contig 31458 bp, 25 predicted proteins | sample WorMetLIZISLAND2_FD_187412 | JGI IMG/M metagenome (GOLD analysis project Ga0209367, IMG submission 187412) | Marine gutless worms symbiont microbial communities from Max Planck institute for Marine Microbiology, Germany - Olavius geniculatus... ...
GCGAAAGAAACGCAAGAATACTGTATGGGTCAGGCGATATTTGCAACTTCGGGATCAGTTTGGCACTTATAATACCTTGCTACCAGAACTGTCGAACAGTCCAAAGTTTTATGCGAATGGACGCATAAAACTTTGGATCGAGGACTGACTTCAGAGACATTAATAAATAGGCTAAACAGTATTCATATATCTTGACATATTGGCAACCCAACAAAAAAGTTGGCCAACTTGTTGTTTCAATCTCGACATGTTGAGATTGATCTGGTGTGTTGGCAACAAGTTGGCCAACACAAAAGTTGTCGAACTTGTTGGACAACATAGCGAACTAGTTCGACAACTTGTTGGCCAACACGAGTTGGCCAACAAGTTGTCGAACAAACTAGCTAAATGGAATTTGGCCTTTACTTTCACATATCATATTCTAATGCTCAGTTATCAGAGATTCATTAACCTTTGCCTATAGCACCAGCTGACTGAAAAAAACGCTGTGCACGAGATAAAGAAAATTGTACTAGCATCTGCAATCTACGGACTTAAAACTTACTTTTAGCACACCAGGATGGGGCAACTACGGGAGAGCTTAGATTCCAGTAGGGGCAGAAATTAAAACAGGGGCACACCAGTCTCCGCTTCAACCACTGCTTGCAAGTGATGTGTATATACAACTGGCAGCTAACTTAACGTCGTTCACACGGGTATACAAACTGTTAATATTGTGACGATATGATGGTATAATGTGTATCATTTTAGTATCAGTTTAACACGGTAGATCGTCAGCTGGCCACATGGCTGTACTGGAAATAGTGGGGGGGGGCAACAGATAGCAGCCCAGGGGGACTTCTGTCTCCCTATTCTACGCTTCGTCTTCCCCTGGGCTCCCAGCCGAGTTAAATTGACAGTGCAATGTAATTACCACCATTTGTTTTTTTTCTATGCAAAAAAGTACAGCCATAACTGACTGGATATTTACAAATTTCAAACAGTCAGTGGCAGGGCTGATCCTGATTCATTGGGGGAACACTTTTCATCACGGGGGGCTTTTCACACGGATTTTCAAAATGTCATTTAAACATCACAGACGGACCCTGTTCCAATATTGTATCAGTGTGAATTAACCAATAAAATACTTTGTATTCAGTCACTGTAATTAACTAACATTATAACACATGCTAACACATGCAACATACCAACTTAACACTTGATAGCACTTCTTCAGTTTTTTTCAGAAACATGAACAGTCAATCCTATATCCTACAGTGACACTGCAGAGTGAAAAAAAACTGTTTTCTTTGAGAAGTATAATTGCATTTAAAGTACCCTTTGGATAACAACAGCCTTTAATCATTGCAAGAATGGTAACGTTATGAGGATTTTCATAATACAGTGACGCAAAAACGAACTTTGCAGCTGAAATGCCAGACATGGTCACGCAGAAGTGAACTATGTGCTACAAATAGTGAGTACATGAATAGGCTGAAAATGTTGTTTCTTATTATCTGGCAACTATCAAGTGTTCACAAACAAATCCAAACTAACAGAAAGTTCACAGGAAAAAAATAATGAGATCACACAAAATAACGTTTTTTCCACACACACACTGCCCTATGTCACAAAATGTCATGGCAGTGAAATGAACGAAAAGCACTTGGAGAGCACAAACCTCCCCAAGAATGGTGCTGCTGTCACCTGGTGAACACAACAGAGTCTCATTTCGTGCTCTAACTCCTAATGGTAAAAAATTCTGGACGATCCACAATGCACAAAAGAATCCTGATTGGCACCAGAATCTTGAGAGCTCTTTGGGCTACACCCCAAACCTCTAAAAATGTCATCAAAATCCATACATAAGTTTTTGAGCAGTCCAATAAACAAACACAGATGGAGGTTGAAACATGGTCTCACGTGTTTGGCAGAGACAAAACTTGACAGAACTTGGTCTATTTCATACGTACCGTATACAGTAAACTATGAGAATTATACAGATGCAAACACATTGCAATGTAAAGCCTAACAATCAGTTCTCAATAATAGCTTAAAATGTGTTACATCACATCAAGTGAAAATCAAAACAATCACAACTGCCTAAGTATGATGACATGACATTATGAATGATTTGCACTACTTAAAGTTTAAACAATTCACCAGTATAAAGAATGAAGAAGCAGTTAGGCTTAAACGGTCTGACAAATAATGGAGTGAAACTTCAAACGATGAGGTTCTGATATGACTTTTCAAAGAGCCTAATTTTGCCATTAAATGTCATTAACTCCTCCAGCAGTCTGTTCCTTCATATATCATATGGCACACGTATGAGGGAAAATCTCAAAAGTCACAAGGACTACTACCGGTATTTATCCCCATTCTCTGTACCGGTGACCAAGACTGCACGGTTCGTGAAAGTAATTCACGCTAAGACTGCAGGTGATGATGAAGCAAAGTCGTTGACCCAGCAATCTCTGAGAACGTCTGAAACACGCAGCTGTAGAGCTGGCTGTATGCAGTACTGGATGTCCTAGGGGCATGCGGTTGTTGTTGACTTGCTTTAGCCAATGTGCTATCATATGGTAGGCCTACAAACAATTAACATTTCTCATCAATATGTATGAAGCTCACAGCAACACTAGATTCAAAGCTGTGTGTCGTGTATGTGCTATCGGTGGGTTGGTGGCATGGCACAGCGGTAACGCGTTGTGTCTGATCAACAAAGTTACTCTACACTGGGTCAGGTTAGTACTTAGATGGGTGACTGCTTGCAGGCAGATAAACCATCTCGGTATATAACCAGCCGCCTAGGTCAACTCAGCCTTCCATCCCTGAGGAGTAACTAAATCGAGTACTGGCTTATCTAACTGGGGTTAAGGTGGAGCACGTTCACCTGTGGTCGGTGGCAGGTAACACTGCGGGATCCCATACAGCAGGTGATGCTCCGTAGCTCTGAAATGGCTACCATTAAGAGCTATAGCACCGCCTTTAACCTTTTTACGAAATGCTGGAATTAATTTTGCACCACCCTGTGTGTACACTGTTTGATTAGAGACAAGACATCAAAGATTATGACAAGACGTGAAGCCAACCAATGAAAAAACAAGTTAACAGTTACCCAACTGTACATCTTTTACAAAAACAAGATACAAAAATGAAAAGAGTGAGAATGAAGGCTGCTGACCGACTGAGCTGGCATTGACGATGGACAGATGAGCGTGAACACTGCGTCCCAGCTGCAGCAGCAGACTCATAGCGTCATCGCAGAGTGGCGGGAACGCTCGACAAAACCGAACCAGTGATGGCAGGGAGGCGATGTAGAAGTCGGGCAGCGTACTGTGAGGCAGCACTAGTCACCATGGACACAACACACAGTACGATACAATATTAGAGATGTGGCAGAAAACCGAAGTCAATTTGGTTTGCTTTTTAAACAAGAAGGTGCGGCCGTTGAGGGGCCGCCCGCTATGGGGCCGTCCTTGCAGTTGAGTACGTCCCGGCAATTTCCCTATCTTTACTATGGGAATTTCGTTTTCCATACGAGTTAAGGCTCACGTACCTAAAACGATATGTAAAAAGAAGTAGGCACGGGACAGACGGACGGACGGAGAGACAGACAGACAGACAGACGGACGGACAGCATCGATACATAATGGGGCCTCCTTCTAGGAAGGACGGCCCCATAATAACCAAACCAAACTTCCCAGACTTTTCAATTCCATTCAGTCGGTTTTCTGCATTATTTGCAGGCAAATAGTGGTTTCAAAGGAAAACTGCCCTATCGACTGTCCAATGTCCATGAGCATTGCAGCAAACAAGTGAAGTGCAAACATACACGTATAAGGTGGAAAGCTAATAATTAAATGTCATAAAGACTTAGTGATAATGTGCAAATCATTTCCAGGAGGTAGTTGACTGTTGTTACTTGGTAACGCAGTCACTCGCAAAAACAAGTCTTTTTGATGAAACCAAAAAAATTCGACACACTCCCAAAAGACATATTGTTGCAACAGACATCATGAAAGTAACAAATGCACAGCATGGTGCAGAAAATATACAACCATAAGGCATGTACACACCCGTAAGCATTGTTTTCATGACGTTGATTGCCAGTCGAGCTACAGCCAGTGATTTGGGCAGTGCGTAGTGCAAACTCAAATATGAGACCACATCAATCGCAAACACCTTGCACAATACAAACACCACAACAACAACTACAAGGCGCTCGTGTGAGTGCATATCTCCGCAAGTAAAGTAATTTAAACATTAGTACTACTACTGCTACTACTACTACACCTACAACTATTACTACAACAAGAAAAGGGGAGGGAGAAGGAAAAGCCGCTTTGCAGCAGGGGAAAGGGAGGGAAAAGTAATAGCCGGCGTTGCTGCTTGCACTGTTAGAGCAATGACGTCATTGCTATTATGAGTCATCATGCACACAGAAGGAACGACGGAAACACGGAAACAAGAACAGAACGACCAATCTCTTAATCTCCTCCAGTGTTCACTACGTTCACCTTGGCGGAGATAACAAGTTAGCCTAGTTATCAATGATGTCACCTATGGGATCATGGTCTCGGTGTTGTTATATTACTACTAGTTATGACTTTAAACGGACAATTTCTGCACAGTGCTATCGAGGTTCAACAGGTCCCACGACACTGAACTTTTGGGAATCATTAGAGCTATAACTTATACGTGCCAAATAAAATTCCTGCAGCTGCCCAGGTGCTGAAGGCTATTTAATAAATTATAATAATGCACAATAGAATACTGTGGACTACTGCATCTTAATCATTTAGCACAGACGTAATAATAACGGCGAAATACTGCCAATAAAAACACGATGCTAGAGTGTCTGAGAAGGAAAGGCCGTGCTCCACCTACATTGAGGTACTCCCCATATATCAGCGAAAAATCGCAATCCTCCGACTCAGAGCCAGAGATGTTCATGTCTATTCTACCTGTACTAACTGATAACATTCCTGGTCGACCATACACCAGTGGCATACCAGTTCTATTGTAAGCCTTAAAATTGACAAAGTTCAACCATTCGCACTACTCTTGCACAGTTACGTTCGGGTCACTGCCGGCTTCTGAATTCCTACAAAGCCTGCATCACTGCAGGCGTGACAGATGTCTGTCCCTGACTGTGGAGAGGCACCACACTCCGTTGAACCTTTGTCCCAGTGCCGTGTCCGCCCAACACAACTGACAACTCAAGACTTATGGGACTACACAGACACGGTGGCTGATTTTCTCAAGCTCGACAATAACTGACAAAAAAGAAGAGCTATAGACTACAACAACAACAACAACAACAAAGTTCAACTTGTAATCTAAAGAAGAAGAAATAGGATTAGAAAACAGTGTATAAAACAATGATAATCAAGAACCAACAGAGTGAAAGTGGTTTGGACCTGTTTGTCAAGGTGAGGCTGAGCGATCAGTTCAGGAATGAAGTCAAGGCAAATGTGCATCGATGGAATACCAGTCACGGTCAGAGGTAACAGCTCACGCGGGTAGCCCTACGACCAGAAAATATACACGTCTATCTTATGCAATAAATAAAGCAAAACTAATATGGAACTGCCTACCACATCCATTATAACACGAAAACTAAAACTAAATAAAAACCTAAAACAGCTTTTGGCCCACTACCATAATAATTATCAAATAACTAAAACAAGTTTAGGTTTATCACATGCAATTGTGTTTTAGTAAGACAAAATGTAGGACTGACAACAGCTAATAATCTCTGCCTTATGTGTGATATATTCATAGTTTTTTCTATCCTCTGGAACTGCAAAAGATGGCAGAAGACAGAAATTTCCGGAAATGCTGCAACAACAGCAGGTAGCACCAGCCACGAATGAATGAATAAATCAATCTGTAAGTTGTAAAGCGACTCATAAACAAATTTCTCGGATGCATCTGTTACAAGTAAATGCAATTGTAAAAATACATGTCTTAAAGCCTGATTTAAAACAATGTCCACTGATGTCACTTAGTGAGTGAATGAAAAAACGAATAAACAAATGAGCAGATTAATAAATTGATGGAAGTGTGCGACCTGGAAATGGACGAGCTTGGCAAGTCCCGGGTCAGCAATGAAGAGATGGTGCAGATGAGAACAGACAATGCCTTGGACTTCACGCCAATTCGACAGCAACCCGCTGCCATTCTGTTTGCACAGAAAGACTTGCCAGAAGATTCAAATCATTCAACAACAACAAAATCACACAATGCAATTCATCAGTGATGACAGAAAATTACTCATGCAACTAAATACATGTACTTGTTTTTACGGCCTAAAAGGCCCATTTTTGTGGAGTCACTCCAGGTCTGGCCAGTACTAAAAAGTAAACATTTGGAAACTATATGTACTGAGGCATGTACGTTTACAGGTCGAATGTCCTGTCTGTCTTCCAACTGACAGTATAAAAGCAACCAAAAACTTATCATTATGATATCAGCCAATCAATAAATCAGCATTGTGCTAGTAATTAATAAGTTTAGATTATGCTGTATGACCCATCTACGATTAAGTAACTTGACTGTCAAATGGGCCAATGTGGCCCACTGATTTTTCCACCCAGTTAATTTTGCCGACATTACAACAGCTAAATTTCTACTCATCAAATGCTATCTACTATTATTTACTGACTACACTCATCCACCAATGGATTCACCTAACAGATCCAACAGTTAATCTATATAACAAACTGATATCACACAAAACTGGCCAAATGGCCATTTATTCAAAATTTTAATCAGTGTGGGCAAACTTAAATATTCAAAAATCTTTAACTCTGCGCAGCAGGCTGTGAATCAATCTGGCCGAGCCAATCATGTCGGACTGATTTCCAGGCCTGGATGAGTCCACCATCTGTCCTGCCAATTGTCACACTCTCTCCAAGACTGAGTTATCTTTGGAACTGTGATCACAAACACTCTTTCACTAGACAAGAACTGTCGTAAGAAATGCAGCGAGCAGTTGTAGCAGGCTGTTGCAAGTGTCAACAAAGTATCAAACAGATATTTCCATTACTGGTATTTTACGTTTTGAATAACTTTTGGTGGAACCGTAAATTAATACTGTTTTTACATCCTTCACTCAACAAACCTGACATCTGCAAACAAGTTAAAACTAACAACGGAACTCACACGTTCGGCTTCATCGCAAGGCAAGCAGCATTCAAGCAGCAGTTGAACAGCGGCACTTTCCTGCGCTGCAACTAACGCCGAACGAAGCTTCTCACATTCTTCACTGGACACCTGCGAACTTGACTTATCCACTAACGGGTTCATCTAACAATGCAACAACAGCCAGATAAATACCTCGTCTTATAACACGGTTCACCTAAATGCGAATAACAAAAACATGGCACCAAACTCTTATCCATATTTTCACCAGATACAGACTGATTGGCAACTTCGTTTCACTGGAACAAGAGTTTGGTGCCAGGCTTTTCTGACTCACGCTGTAGTTACGCTAACAATGAAATTAATGTACAAAAAGAATGCAGGAAATACACTGGCGACTAACCACATCATCCGTAACAAGACTGGAAGACTACAGTCCCAACAAAACAGCAACAATAACAATGAGCTACCTGAATGTGCTTAGAAAGGTATGATCGAGACGCCTGTAGAAATGATTCCAATATCCGCAGCGTTATCTCCATCAGCGGCGGACAGCTGAACATTCATAGCAAATAAACTGAAAGACTAAAAACGCTGCATTCAGACTAAAGGTGCGTACGCAGTGACGTAACTGAACTGAACTGACATGGTTTAGTTTCTCTATGAACTAACCAATGGGCAAGCAGTAATGCACTGCAGTAGGCAGTGTCCAATGGCATTGGTGTCTACATGACTATGGGCACATACGTGTCAACCAATGACCAGTGGGCTCGCCCTAATCGCCCATGGGTCAGTTTGTCAAAAGCTAAACCGTGTCAGTTCCGTTCCGTTCAGTTCAGTTATGTCAATCTGTATGTGCCTTGGCAGTACAGAGTACAGTACATAACTATACATGTAGTATATAAAAATATCATACAACAGTGTCTAGCTATCGCACAAAACATATACCAAATTCTGAACATGACCCCACACATCAAAACTATAGGAGACGGATGTAACAAAAGTCTGTTTGTTACAGAACTACTGGTAGCATCAGAAATCCAGCAGCCAAATTGCTACTTAGAAACAACAAAAGCCAAGCTATCAGTTAAACCATGCATCACCACAGGCAGTTTAATGTGTTTGTCTGAGAATGACAGAAGCATCCATAAGCTGGCAGTTCTAGTCCTATCAATGATCAATCACAACATTGCTCCTACCATACTGCAATCAGTCATCTACCCCTATTCTGGCCAAAAATTTTTATCATATCCCCAAGGACTGAACTGCTAATGCTGGGGCAACCTTAAGCTAATTACTTGTGCAATTAATTTCCAAGTAAGCCAATGCATATGGCCAGCGGTCATGATATGTCAACACTACAGACAGATGAACAGACAACATATGTGGGCAATACTGCACTTTGCACAGTACGTCATGTATGCGCGATGTGCATCATGCGGTAAAAAGTGTCAACTTGAACCACAAAACATCCCAGCTTTCAAATAAGCGAAGCACGACGTAAAAAGTGACTTCCGTAAACCAGCAGATAGTGCTTGCTACAAACCGAAAGACTCGGCTATCACAGCGCAGCACTATCAGTGGGTCGAGAGTTATGTCGTCTTCGGTGTAGTCATCTCGAACCACGGCTCCCGGCCCAGTGTCAGCACATGGCCTCAGTGCGTTCACTGTCTGACTCATCAAACTGCAAATACACACAGAGCAAGGACACAGCTTTCACACACTCTACACCACCACTTTGCAAATAAAGCAAACAGCCCGAAAGTAAAACGATGTTAGACAGCAACAAGGTCAGAGGCAAGGTCAACTCAGCCTTCCATCCCTCTGGGGTAAGTAAATCAAGCACTGGCCAGCCTGGCTAGGATTAAGGTGGAGCACGTTCACCTGCGTTGGGTGGCAGGTAACATTATGTGACCCCATATGGCAGATGCTGTTTCGTAGCTCTGCAATGGGTTTCCAATAAAAAGCTATACACAACCTTTAACCTTTAACTTTTAAAACAGTAGTCAAACCAGTAACAATGAAATAACACCATCAGCTGATGATGAATGAAAATGGAAGTACAAACAAAATAAAGTATATCCCAAAGCTACATAACTGCATAATGCACCGCTATGATTAATCTCACGGCCGTACTAACAGCTTCATGACTCCGATCGACAAAAAGAAAGTAACATATTAAACATTACGCGTATCTCTGTAATTTTACAACTGATCGACGATTTGTTATCCCGCCATGAATAAAAAAATCATGCAGTATTTTCCTATCTCTACATGTTACAAACCATGCAAGCAAGCTATTGCGACTTTACAATGAATAATCATCCCAGTCAGTTAAGTTTATTTCTTCGTTCAGACAAAGCGCTTTAAATGAGACAGTTAATCACGCAATTTCACCTGCTTGGAAAGATGCCATTCATCTTATTCCAGATGCGTGCAGCAAGATCCTGGCAATGACGGGGTATGTTGTCATCAAGCAGTCGTGGCAAACTCGAGACAAGAACATTGCGGTATATCAGCAGATCCATAGATGACTTTGCCAGCAGAGCATCCATCAGCCTGATACACTGGCCAGGGTTGGTTAACAGCTCCTCAAACGCTACAGCAACAACAGACTACTAAACTCAACTATACCAGAGTACTGCATTCACCACAAAACACCGTGCACAATTAATACATCTGCCAAAGAAAAGAGCGAATGTTAACTATCCACATATGCTTGTTGCAAATCACTCAACAACTTACGATCAGGTTATGATAAAAAAAATTATTAAGAGTGATGCAAAGCCCGAAAAATCATCAAATCTAAAAATGAACAGCCTTCAAGGCTCAGACAATGTTTATACTCTTTGCCTGCATCTAGCTTATCTTTGCATCAAATTTATAGCACATACCAAAAGTAGACCAGAAACAAGTTGCAAAATAGTTGGTGCATGCTCTCTATAAATTTTCCAAATACATCAGTTTTTAGCACACAGTTTCAAACAAATTGGTTTACCGTTTGTGACTACACTGTGAGGCATAAAAACACACCAAAATTTATCGACCATAACTTAAAGGTAGATTAACGGATTTTAATAATTTTTGGTAAAACTATTCCTGATACAACTGGCCATCAAATGATTATTTAAGTTTCCACCTCACCTAACACGTTTCTGCACTACCTGGGAAAATCAAAACACATGACATTGGCATTAGAATGAACAAAATATGCCAAAAACCATCCGTGACATTACTGATAGTAACTTGAAAAAGGATAATGCAATTTTGATAAATTTTTGTATGAATAAACATTCCTAACACAACTGGCCATCAAATGGCCCTTTAAATTCCCAGCTCACCTAACGTCCGTTGCTGCATTACCTGAGGAAACAGTACAAATGCAACATGAGCTAAAATAAAAAAAGCAAAACATCAGCAAATTTCATTGTTTCAGATATGTAGCCCCTAACAGCCCTGTTCACAGTACGTTCAACTATGTTTGCAGTGTTATGCAGCCATGAGTTTAAGGGATGCTGTTAAAAATATCATTGAACTCACGAAGCAGCTGTTTGAAGTTTGGAGCAGAACAATAACAACACTGCTGTCAATAAATGGAGAATGCATCTCCCTGCCTGTGTTTACACAAATGGCCGATATTTCGAATATTCACTGATAGTGGTTGCATAACTAGACAACTGGATACACTGCCAGCCAAAGTTCTAGCAATTTAGACAAAATGTGCTAAATGTGTGTTATTTGAATCAACTATTGATACTACATTGAACAAAAATGTAATATTTTGTTTGTTCTGCTTTCCCCAGATAGTGAGGAAACAGATGCTTGGTGAGGCAGGAACATAAGTAGTCATTTGATGGCTAGTTGTGTCCGGAATATTTGTACCAAAAGTTATTAAAATCTGATAATCTATCTTCCAGTTACGATCAATAAATTTTGGTGTGTTTTTTATGCCTCACAATGTAGATGTACACAGAAGCAAGTGCACAATTGAAAACTATTGTTTTACACATGCACAAATTGCAAATCAACTTTTAACGAAGCTGTCAGCTTGAGACTAAAAGTTCTTGGTGATGGTTCAAAAACTCAGACAAAAATTCACAGAGTTCAGTATCAAGAAAAACAATAAAAAGACCCAACAAACCTGTAGACAGATCGTCAACAGAACACTGTGTCGTACGTAGGACCATAGCACCTGCTGAGGCCACGCCCCTTGACAAGTCCTCATCCAGCCAATCACTGACCATACAATGATGTGGATAATGTGTAGCCACTAGCCTGCAATTCATACATTCACACTCAGCATGCTCGAAGTCGACCGGGGTGCATTCCAACCCTCAAAACTAAAGGAGTGGCAGTTGAAAACTACAAAAAACAAGAAGCTCAGCTGTGACTGACCATACTGGTTGTCCGTGACCTTCAAGGTCATCCAAGGTCAATGACTTTCGCGTCATTTGAAAGGCAATATGTCACTTCCCATTAGTGATTAATAGCAACCTAGGCCCTATCTGCACCATTTAGCCACAATACATCTGTGACAGACAGATAAACAAATGACAGACGACAATCGTACCACAAGCTCGACCGTTATGTAAGTACGGTTGGCTAAAATTGTTTTAAATTTAAAAATACTTCCCTAAGGGGCCCATGTCCCCACATAACAAATACTGCACCCATATTTGTCTCCTGTGCATAGTGCACACTGCGTTGGCCTAGCAATTCTCACCTTTAATTTTAATTTTAATGGAAATATTTTGATCTGAATGAAAACAGCCTATCCCTGATGCACTGTATAGAGCTAGATCCGCTATCAACAAGGTCAGACAATGCTACTGATACTACTTCTGGTTATGTTCATGACAACAACCTCCAAGTTATTGCAAAGTTGGTACAATGGCGATTAGCAGAGATGATAGCAGTCTAAGGTCCGGTTTTTCCATCGTCAATCAAATTAAATCTGATCTCCAATTTACTGATCTCTGATTAACTTGATGTTCAGAATGGATCCTCAATCAACTGTGTTTTGTTTTTTCATGCATTTTCGATCTCCAATTACATGATCGGCGATTAGCTGATCGGCCGTCAACTGAGCCGAACTGATTGGCTGACAGTGACCTCGATTTGCAGTGTCGTGCTAAATTACCCAGCATGCGCTGCGAGTGGGTGCGCCGTTGCCAGTAAACGTCGTCATAGCAACTATATCAACGACATGATCCATATCGTCTGCTGTCAAAAATACGTTCTATCGTAAATCCATACGGGAGCATCAATCCATTTTATTTCTTCACAAAACACTATACACAGTATAAACTGATCAGTAGTGATTGATCGCCATGCCTGGAACGTCATTTTAATGCGTGAACTGCCAATCTGACCGGCGAAGTGAAGCGATGTTTCCGGTGCGAATAAGCAACGAACTGCAGATCGCCGTGTTTAATCGTCAATTACCTGACTTGATCGGCCAATATTCGGCCATCAACTTAATGGCAGATTTGATGGACGATTAGCCACTAATTGGCAATGGAAAAACGATTATTGAGATGATCTCCGATCAAGTCTCAAAGCTGATCAGAGATCAATTTGATTGGCCATCAAATGTGCATGGAAAAATTGGACCTAGGAGAAACACACAAAGCACAGCAACCATCTGCACTGTTCTGCCTTCATCAAATCAAACAAACGCATTTTTGCAATGTCTAACAGCACCGTAAAATTGTGACACTATTATAATCATATCTACCATTTACATGGCAATACCACGGAACAGAGTAAGATTGATCCTTCTGCCTATCTCTGGTTACGCCACATAAAATTTTCAACTTAGTACTGACAAAACTTCGCATCCTTGTCAGTAGCATTAATAAGTTGAGACGATGACCAAAACAAAGTTGTCCACAACGGATTACTTTTAATCATCAAATAACAAGAAAATTAGAATGGAACGCAGAAAAGATGCTGTACAGACCGCAATAATGGAGAATAAACACCGGCGTAGAGAGTAGGGCTTTTCTGAGACTGCTGCAGCACGTACTTCACTGGCATCCGTGCTACGAGCTCCGGAGAATACTGATGCACCTTCCGGTTCAACGCCACTGAAACGCCAACAACAGATTTTGCACCAATAGAATAAGAGGGTGCGGCCGTTGAGGGGCCGCCCGCTATGGGGCCGTCCTTGCAGTTAAGTACGTGCATGCTGTTTTGAGGCTTTCTAGATCTGTTTGTTCCTGCGGTAGAGGGCACGAAACCGAGGTCTGGTTCAGTCAGTAGTCAGGCAAATGCGATACTTAGTCGTAATAATGTGACATTACTGGCTTTGTTAGATATTTTTTGGCGCAAAGTAAAGCGAGTGGTTGAGGATTTTTTACCAACTGCGCGATTATCCACCTTGACCTTTGCGTCTGTGACCTTGAAATTGGTCCATGGGGTGCTCGTGTCACAGGGACCCTTCCTACTGTGTTCGGTCTTCTTAGGCTATTCCGTTTTCGCTCTAAGTGGAGCACCACGAGGGACAGACTGACGGAGGGAACGGCCGTTGCCATGGTAACGAGGTCACCCGGGGCAAGGTGGCAAGAGGTCCTTATGACACCTGCCAAATATGAAGTTGATCGGTCAACCGGCGGTAAAGTTATGGGGATTTTTGCAAACTGCGCAATTAGCCGGAAAAGCTCCAGATACTTATAGCACTGTTAATAATTCAAGTCAAAATCAAAGCCGGAAGCAACAGTATGTCAGAAATGGCCACTGATAAACATGAATGAGTGAGTAAGTAGGGTTTAACGTCCCACCCGACACAGTATAGGTCATTTCGGGGACGGCCTTTCCAGGCAGAATGCACATAAACACATAGTAATGGAACGGTAAGTTTAACCTTTACAAAAACACAAAACACAAAAAAACAAGCAAAATTATACCCCAAATTGTAAGAACTCCATTGTACGCATGCATATGTAATTAACAATAATGGTAGTTCTAATAATCTTCCGTTATCCTCCAGACAGGCATTAATTTCAGAATGCTGTCTATTGGAAGACGGGAGGGGAGAGTTAATGCAACTAAAACACATTATGCAGCCATCCATTGCATGCACTGACAAACAACTGAACCTGCAGAGCAGCCAGCAGACATACCACTCTCCCAGTCATCCACACTGAATCTTCATTCCAAAGCCCATAAATGGCATAATAATTTACAGCATCAAAATGCTTCAAAGTATCTTTAATAACTCCATACAACAAACTGTTTTACAAAACAAAGACAGACATCATAAGCAACTGTTGCTGCTACTGCTAGAATTACTGTTACAATGGATTTGTTGAACAGGACAATGCAACGCTAATATCATGAAACAGACTGCACTGATAATATTCGATATATCAACAACAACAGTGTGAACTGAAAGGCAGGCAAGTTAAAATAGGTCCTCTTAGAGTAAACTTTTAAAATTGTGGCAGCAAAATGTTTCAGGTTTGGTGTAACTCCTGATGTCTTACCAACTGCATCAAAGCACATCAGAAGAACAAAAAACCTATTTGGATAAAATGATATGCTATAACGTTAGAAGAAAAAATACAAATACAAAAAAAACATACCAATAGATGACATATTAGTTAGCAGTGTGTCCTCATACAGCAGAACATAGTAGACAAGTAACAACTGTGTGGTGAAGCCAACTCTCTTTGATCTATTTCTTTCATCTTCACTCAGCACACACAAGTCACTGAAGACAGCACTAAGTTCATCTTCTGATATCGGATCGTTGGTGCAGTCGGAGCGTGATGCTGGTACAATAACCGAGTTGACGAATGCTTCAATCAGAGGTGCTATAACAGGATGAATTGGCGTCACGCAGTGGCACAGTTGCCGATAAACCCAGTCTGTGATACTCACCTGCAATTTGCAATGCCCTGTGTTGGTCAAATCAATGGAATTACATAAAGAATATAAAGGAAAAAGTCAAAAAACCCAGCTCTCTTGTATCCGACTAGATCGTGCACAAAGACCCCACCCCTCCCCACTATTTCCGTGGTAACCTAACAGGTCACGAACGCTGAACAGAGACCCCACTATCCAACCACAATATGGTTCTTCCAAACGGATGGAGCCCCACTGCCACTCCCTATATCTGCCATACAAACAATCATCTGCAGATCTAAAAAGTACCCATTAACAAAATTCTCAGAGATGCTTGGCACGAGCTGGCCAGATCGATAAGCCATGACTTAATGTGTGATTTAAAAACTCTGTTTACCGATGTAACTGTCCTTCATCTGAGTGAAATTATTAAATCACCCCTGACTGCATCAGTCTCAATAGCTGCTTTGTCTGATGAGCCGGTGACAAATAAATCGCAGAATTCCCTTCAATCCAAATGGTTTTATGTCGACACAAACCTGATGCTTAGTAAACGTGCGGCTCCGCAGCAAATGATAAATGCAGTGCACGGGAAGATAGCCGGAAATATCTGCACTCAGCTTCTCCGTCACTGAAACTTTCACTGCATGCGACGTCACAACCTGAATATATACATATACAAAAACATAGCAATACACACAAAATATGTACATAAAATACACATCTGTAAAGTGCTATTAAGGCCACAGCTTCAGAGTTGCAAACAGTCACAGCTTCAGACACATTATGAAGGAACTGTCATACCCTCCTGGCTGTCCTAGAAATTAAACTCAAAACATGCATGCCAATAATCCCGAAACAATCTGCATCCATATACTGCGTTCATGTATCAACATTAATTTAAAATAAAAGAATTTACAAAATTCAAGCTACCTCAAGTGTATTCCACAGCACATACACACTGTATGTTCAAAATACAGCTACCGGGCACTCTAGCCAACCTGATTCTAATTATTTTTTGTGTTACTGAATAAAAACTAAAGCACACACAACACACACAGGGACATTCATCTGAAAAATGAATCTATTCTTTCCAGTAGAAATGTTAATTATTTCACGCTAACCAACGAGCTCAATAAGTTCCTACTCAGCCAATCAATTTCACACTAAAAAATCAGTACCTGCTCAGTGAAAATTTCCTGAGTGAAAATCGTCTTCAGACTTGCCACTGCATTGCTCTTCACCACAGCCTGCAATATGCCCATCCAGTCATAATGACTGACTACGACGATGTTACTACTACTGCCTACTACTGCATTCAGCTTTAGTTTAACCACTATACTTTCTGGAGATACTGCAGCTTAGACTAAAAGAAGCAGTATATGGGTAAAAAGGTGTGTATAACTCTTCATAGGAAACCTGTCTCAGAGCTATGGAGCACCTCCTGCCATATGGGATCACACAGTATTACCTGACACAAATCAACATGCTCCGCCTTAATCGCAGCCAGACAGACCAATACTCAACTGACCTATCCAGGAGCGATGTGAGGCTAAGTTAAGCTTTGTGGCTGGTTACATACTTTAACAACTACCTAATGTTGTAAAGCAGTAAAAAAAATATGACAACGACAGCTCCAATGAGTTACATGAATAAAAGTAAAAAAATGTAAAGTCCTTCCCGAGCCTTAGGGCCCATAGGGCGGCGCTGATCTCCATTTCCTAAGGCGCTTAGCCAGACACCAGTTTTTACACTGCGAGACCACGGATACAAGGCCAGTGTATTGCGCAGTGTGCCTGTATACGTCCCAGCAGTGAAGCCGGTACCAAATTATACTGCTTGGTGACAGAGGCACGTGGGTGAACAACTTGCCTAAGGTCGTTACCCGGTAGTGTCCCGGTGCGGAGTCGAACCTGCGCCTCTGAGTTACCTCAGGATTACAAGTCCGACATGTTACCGTTAGACTACCAAGCCATATGAATGCTTGATGAATAAAGAGTATATTCAATGACAACATGTCAAATAAAACACGTGGATTACGCCCATAACATCAGTGAGCAGTGAGCATAACTATCACCTTCATGCCAAGCGTGGAACTGACGAGGTCGTTGATGGCCGTCATCTGGCTGCTGTGAAAGTGAATGGCAATGAGCAGCAACATGCCTCCGAATGATGCCCGCACTCCACTCATCCTATACAGTGCCATGCAATACTGCCCACAAGCAACGTACCAGAAGAAATACAACTACAAAAAAAACATACCAATTGGACGACAAATTATGTAGCACTGTGTCCTCAGAGAGCAGCACATCTTACACAGCATCACACAATACTGTAGTCCTGAACAAATTAGCCCTGCGTAGGACTGCGGTTGACTCCTTCTGCTTACCACTAAGAAATATTAACTGACTCTGAAAAAAAATTCTACATTGTCATTGACATCCAAAAATGTAAGAAACCCGAGTTAACTAAGGGTAAAAATATGATGACCCTTCCCCCAAATGTTGTCCCAATTTTTCACCCATACAGTGCATTTTCAATTGAACGGCAATAGTATACTATAATTTGCTAGACAGCAGTAGTACAATGTCAATGGTTCTGACGTATTAAAGCAGAGGTTTTTGTTCCGACTGGTTCTAGATATACACCGTGTCCGGAAAAAAAAGAGTCCACACTTTTACCCAAATAACTTCAAGAAATTTAAACTTACTTTTATAATTTTTGGCACACATTATCATCATGATATGCTTTACTAAAACGTCTAAAACTTATTTTCAAAATTTACTTCTTGCTACATATAGCTAATGTAATCGTGAGGTCATCGAAAATGCAATTTCTGCGGAAAGATAATGTCTAGACGAGTCTCTGCAATATGAAAACAGGAAAACTGATGAAAAAAAATTCCAGTAAAAATACTTTGGAAATTGTTAGCACAGAAATAAATTACCTTTTATCAAATTTTTTAAACCTAGTTTTGCTTTTCGCCATACCAAGCGTGGTCGTCACATGCACTATGGGAACGTCATTGTGAAGCAGCCATTATGAGCAAGCAGCGTCAGTTCTGCAGCATGCGTTAGCATCACGATAGTGCACATTTGAAATAAAGTTGTTGACTCAAAAGTCGACTAATAGCAAGTTTTGTCACCGCTGTTGACAACTAAGGCAGCTACAGACTAAAAAGACTATTTTTCAGCATTTCTGTTTATTTTGGTGTGGAGTAAAGTAAGAATACGAAGAGTGTGTTATTTTACATGGTAAAGTAGTGTCAGTATTCGGACAAAGTGGACTGTCAGTTGCACATTACTTTTTTAATGTTGCCTACAAGAAATTATAAACATAAGTTCAAATTTGTTAAAGTTATTAACCGAAACCCTGTTAGCTTTCTTCCACCTCGGATACAATAAAAACAGCATTTTCGATGACGTCATAATTACGTCAGCTCTATGTAGTGACTCGACAATATAAAGAAAAAATTTTCCCAACAGTTTAATGAAGTAAATATTCGGGACAACTCATGCCAAAAATTATAAAAATAGGTTATGTCTGTCAAAGATGTGTCGAAAATACCACAGACTCTTTTTTCCCAGACACGGTGTATAATAAAACAAAGCAAAGCCGGCTTACTGTTCAAAGTGTTCTGCTTCATCAATAAGCCAACGAAGCCAGTCGACAACCACAACTTTCTGCTCACTCCCACTATAAACATCAGTAAAAGATCTATTTACTCAGCTACTTACTCATCAACATGTATATATCTAACAAACTCAGATCAATTATTATCAATAAAATATGTGCCGTACTGCCTTCTTACCATTTTGAACAGTAAAACACACTGCTAACAACAAAACAGGAACATGTTCCTATGAAAAAAACAGTAGCATTCCACGTCATAAAATTTTCAAATATGCAGACAAAACGGCGATATTACGTGCAAGCCAAAATCATCCTTGATTACAGTCATTACAATACAATTTAAGACAACACTGACTAAAAATACATGGATATCAACAATTTAACAGGAGACCTAATTCAACAAACAAAGCACATGGGCCTGTAGCAATCCCACTACACTAATCACCAAAGCATCTCCCTTGGGGACTCAGCCCAACCATGAGCGAATGTGGTAAAGTCTATTCAAATGGCATTGCAATCAAGGTCTCAGTACTTGCCATATGAGTCAACATCAAAAACTTAAATATCACAGTCTCAAAGCGGCAAAAACTGTAACAGAAATGCAGTCAAGGAAAGCAGAACACCAAGTCCATTCTTGGAAAATACACAAAACGTCTCGGATGGATTTCAAAATTATTTAAATTCGTTGGAATATTACATCTCTTTAATGCATCTGCATCCCAATAGATCCCAATCCCAATAGAGGAACTGCATGACTGAACAACAACAGCAGCAGCAATGAGGAATGCACTCAATCGCCTATACAAGCAACTACCTGACTATGGTTGGGCAAGCCAGCAACATCGAGAGTCCGAGTGAAGCAAATCTAACACCAGCTTTAGTCGGCGGCGGTCGACAGGTTATCAGTTGAAGCAGGCTCTGATTTTCATCATCAAGAAATCTGCAACAACAGAACAGCAAACACTAGCATACAATGACCATCTTAAACAACAAAAAAAAACATCAAAGCTGCAAATAATATTACCTTTAGGAAATGTACTGACAGAAACAAAATATAAATTCTAAAGAAGACTGGAAAAATAACTTACAGCAAAACAAATCAACAGAAACATCTGGCCATACACTATCAGATGATTCCTAATTTAATCCATAAATCCATTTAGTTTAAATGTCTTTTTATTCTTTGGTGTTCAGTGGGAAAAATAGCTGGTTAAATTAGTTATAATTCATATTAATTACGCATGCCATCTAATGTAATCTGAAACCAATTTGGTATAACGCCAGCAACCGTCACACCGTCATTGTGAATGATACCTGTATCTTATTAAGAAATGACTAAAAACACAAGAACTGTATAAAACAATGCACTATCTTACTTGACCATTGCAATGCACTTGAGAGCAGCGTAAAGGCGAATAAACGCACAGCCGTGGACAACGTTATCCTCGGCTAACTGAGCGCAGTCCGACGTGAGACCGGCAAGACGACTGAGCAGTTCCCGACGCAGAGCATTCACGGGAGAATCCATCTCTTTCTTCTAAAAGACAACGACACCAACACGATGTCACAAACACAGCGGCAAACAACTGACTCAGCATGATGATGATCACATCTGCCCTCGCCAGACGACTCATGAAATTTATCCGCATACCACATCATTGTTGGAGTTCATTATGACGAAGCATCACGTCATTTTTATTCCAGATAATTAGAGCTGTCAAAGCGTTAATTTTTTTAACACACTAATTAATGTGTTATTAACACACCCAGGCCCGTTGAGAGGGAGAGCAGGGGATAAGTTAATGCGGGCCCGCGATGTTTGGGGCCCCGCTTGTAGAATATAGAAAACTAAAAATTTGTGGCAAAGCCCAACGTGAGTCCACCCGGCGCCCTAAGTCCGATTGGGGGGAAATTAGGAGGGGGAGGGTAAAATTTCCCCGGCACCAGTCACGTAGCCCAAACTCAAATGCATTGGCATACGCCAAACATGCATTGTCGACTTAGGGTAGGTCAACATGAGCGCTTATAACTTTGTTCATAGTGGACTGAAGTTCACCAAATTTTTTTGTTCAATGCCGAAAAGATCGTTCTCGTCAACGCCATTTATATTTTCTTGCTATCTTCATCAGTTCCACAGACATTTGCACTCAAACTCGAAAGTTGTCGTAAATCGCACCGATTTTTTAACGTTTTTTGCCCTCCCAAATTTTAAAGGAGGCAGTGCCCCCAAATGTTGTAATGTCTGTACTTGCGTTAACACCCCAAACTAGAGACACGTCAAGTGCCAAAGTTTCGTTGGGCTACACCCCCTAACTCCAAAGTTATAAGCGCTCCTTTATTATATTTGAGCCAACTTTTGACCCCCCTTTGAAAAAAATTGTAAGAGTGAACCCCGTCCCCGGTGGGGGGTGCGCTAGTAAAACTTGGTCGTTCTCTAGCGGGTGTAAAAATTTGAGGGTGCAGCACCCCCTAGGGGCCGAAATATGCTCTTCCAAAAAATGCGCTTTAGGTGGGTACGATTTCACATCGAGATCTCCAAGGTACTGGACTAAACTTCACCGGACTTGTTTTGCCTAACTCAGGAAAAATCACGGTAGATAAAATATTTGTCTGATTTTGAATATCTTAATCCATTCTGGAGATATTCGCTGCTGAACTTCGAAGTCGCCCGATATCGGGCTAAATTTTGCATGTTTCTGGCCCCGAAAATTTTTTTGGGGAAAGCCCCCGAAATTTTGGACCGGCATTATAAAATTGGGTCTAGTACTGACCACTGTGCAAAATTTTACGCTGGTCGGCCCACGCATCGGAGATCTCGCGTTAAAAAAAACATCTGCGCTAAAACTTAAGTCCACTCCGCAAGCTATCGCTTCTGGGCGGAATAACTAGAAACATTTTAAACATATAATCAGCAATAACTGGCGTCATAGCTAACATAGAAATTAATTAGCCTGTCGTCAAAATAATTATTTATTTACAGTAGTGACAGAACGGAACTACAGTTTAGTTAATTGAATTCATGCGATTGTCAAATAACCGCAGTTTAACTAATATTGGAACTTTTTCTTCACAGAATTTAGTAAATTAACATAAATTTACGTGAGTTAATTTTTTAAAGCACTTTAATTTTTCAATGCGAGTTAACTTATTAATGCATTAACATTTTAATTAATGCGTTAATTTGACAGCTCTACAGATAATCAGTCACACCAGTAAATAATATAGACAATACTACTTTATTACTTTTACTTTATTAGACATTGACACTTCCATTGTTTCATCTCCTCTGCGCTGCTAACTGCTCCAAGTTTGTTTTTATTTTATTCGATTTTTACTTTTTAATCTTAGAAATTCTTCTATGATTTCACAACAATCAAAATAATTGAAGCAATTCATATGCTAATCATGATCACTGCTATTATAAATATATATATATATATATATGCTATATAAATGTTCTCTTATTATTATTGAAATGATAGTGCACTATATAAATGTTCTCTTATTATTATTATATGCAACTAATTTTCCAAGATTTTCTGGAGTGGCATAGCCAACATATTTCACATGGGAAACACAATATTATTTTAGAAAGAATTACAAAGACATGAAAATCATGCTTAAGAACTGATTTTTGCGAATTTGGCAAGAAAAGATGAAGAATAGCAATGGACCAATGAACCAATGGCTTGGAAAAAACTTTACTCTAGCCTTTATAGCCAGTCAGCCAGCGAAGCTATAGAATAACGGCTGGTGAGAAATGTCAAACCTTGAGTCCATTTCTAATGCACAGGCTAAACCAGTTGCGAACGTTTGCATCGCTGTCAAGCAGCAGACCAGAGACGAATGCAACAGCACTGCTAACCCCCGTGGCAGACAGTGTAAATTTCTCAGTAACACCCGCGGCAGACAATGAGGATTTGTCAGCTAACTTGTCTTGCCGATCATGATGCAGAGTCAAAGATATCGCCAGACACGGCAGTTGACAATGCGACACCTACGGCATCAGTGCACAGACAATCCATGCCGAAAAGAACATCAGCGATAACTTAGTGCTATGAATTTATACAACTGTTTCTTGCATTTTCAGTTCTAACATTTTGCTGATTACTAAGTGCTCTGACACTTTTACTGGGTAACAGGATAAATATTTGGCCAGTAAAAACTTCTGCCAAAAATACGATTATGAATATAGCAGTGATATTTCGAATAATATGAGATCATATGTAATTGCAGTCATTACAAAGACAACTTCTCCAATAAGTTACGTGAATACATGAGCTTCAACCTTTCAGCATAAATTTACTACATTACGTTAGAATTTGAAGTGAAAAATGCCTAGCACTTCAGTCGCAGTCACCCATGAGAAAGATGCGGTAAACAGACGGGTCTTACGTTTACTCTTAAATGATTGGAGACACTTTGGTAATGTCACTTCTGATGGCAGACTGTTCCAATTCTTGCTGCAGTGACAGGGAATGCTCGATCGTCAATCAAAGACGGCCGTGTCATAGGTACAACCAGTGAAGAAGTCAAGGACGAATGCAAGCATCATCAACCAGGAACTTAACATAATCAAAATTTGATCTGAATATGTGTCTTTTTCCAAAAAATGCAGAAACATGGACAAAAACAAATATAACGTGTAATGTTGGTAATGCCACTGACAACAGTAAAAATGACATTATCGCCAGTAATTGCTAAAGATAAACTATTTACAAATAATGACAAGAACTAGCACAGTGCATCAGCAGCTGCAATAGTGGTGGCAGTACTATATTATTATCAGTGTAACATCTTACACAGAGTGAGCGTATCGTAAGTGCATGTGATGGGCACATTTCTGTCAGCATCAGTAGGGCTTCCGATCGTCTCTGGCCACCAACGGAGTCCTCGTCCTGCCTCTCACTAGCTGCAACCAGGCTTGAACACACTGCAACGTCAGATACAAATATGCCAAGCACTACAATCTCCCAACCGCAGCCTTCCAAATGTTCACAAAATGCACCAACAACAAAGTGACCAAAAATGAAATAGCTACTATTTGGAATGTACTATTTAATGATGTGTGGTTTAGTACCATAAACTGGCTAAGTCCAAAAGTGTGATTCCCAAATGTAACGGTTGATGACTCAAAATAAATTGTTAACAGGCACGTCTCTGACACTATCAACCTCAATTCTTCTTCTTTTCGATACAGCTGTCAAACTTAAACAGCAACGTACTCAGTATATCACCAACTCAAAAACTCTGATCTTGGTGTTCCTATTTTTGTCTTCGGAGTTCTAGACCTGATCAATTCAGCTCACGTAAAATGTTTCTGGCGATCCATGCTCATCTTGTGACATCAGCGTCAGTACCTCAATGCACATTAATTGCTCTACCAATACATACAACAACAAAACTTAATTTAAACCTAATTTAAAAAGTTTGAACTCAATGTCCAAAACTGTCACGTGCATAGTAATTTCATTACTTTAAATATGCTAAATACGGATGAGAGCTTGGGTACTTCAAAAAGCTTCGCTTGAATAAATACAACACAGTACACAAACATAAACAATGGACAAACTGGCTCACTACAGCAATACCTTCATAGAAGCTATCAGGTGCATTAGCGACAACACGGCAAAGCAGCCAAGCACCATTCTGTACATGCAGCAAAGCTTCAGCGAGTTCAACAACTGGCAACAGTGCGGGCAGCTCTGTACATAGCAAAAAAAACTACCAAGTAAAAAACCAGCATTTTAAACAAAATAATCTGTACAGGATATGTATTATCATGCAATATTAGCATCAAAAGTCATCGCACAAAAAAACTATTAGCTCTTTAACAAAAAATCAAATAGATAAACAGTTGACATTTTATTGGCTATTTTTCATGAAAACCTGAGTTAGCTGGTTGACCAATGAATCCAATAAAAGGCCTATCCTGATAATCCTCAAAAGACAATGCAGTACTACTCCCATCTTTGTTGACACAATCTTGCCAGGTTTTTGTTTGGACAGTCCTCTCTGTCCAGTTTCTGTAACATATAATTATCCATTACTATACATCACTAGAGCAACTCAGCATTCATCTGATCAGACACAACTTGCTGTTAGTTGACAAAAATGATCAGATGTTGCCTTACCAGCCTGTGCTATGCACATTACATCCGAAACTTCTTCCAAATAGACCTCGCTTTCAAACAGCTCTGAAGATTTTATGTAGAACTGATTCCTTGGTAATTTCATCTGTTCAACAACAAAAACAATAATCAGTCCAGTCTACTCTCCACACAAATAACAAAATCAGTGATACATGTGCAAAAAGCAGTGAAATAAGACGAAATTCAAAACTGGCTTGTAATCGATTTAGTGATCCACATAAAACTGAACACAAATTAACAATCAAAGCAAAAAAATATTTTAAAAAACAACTAATATAAAAATCCAAATGGTCATGTGTCTGTCAGTGGTAGCTGCCAAAAATAAAAATAGCAATTCCAGACACAAATACCTGTACAACATTTAAAACTACCAATACATAGGGATGCCGGTTCATGTGCAACTTCAAGCGATGGAGAATCATAATCGTGATCACTATTAGTAAGACTGTTAAGACCAGCCATTCATTTTGGCCAATTAACCTTCAACAAAAAGACTAGTTAACTGATTAACCACTACCCACTTAAAATTTGGGATAGCAAAAAATGTCCAAAATTTGGCGCAATTTAAGACAACTTTCAACTTTGAGCACGAATATCTCTGGAACGAACAGATACCGACAAGCGGTAAATGGCGTTATCAACTACCATCCCTCCCGCATTTAACAAAAGAAATTTGGTGAACTTTGGTCCACCAACAACAATGTTTAGTTGGCTAATGTCTACCTACCCTAAGTTGACACTGCGTGTTCTGCGTATACTAATGCGTTGGAGTTCGGGCCACGTGATTTTGCTACAAGAGGAATGTGAGCCCCTAATCTGTCCCCCCAATCGGACTTAGAGTGCCGGGTGAACTCACGTTGGGCTTTGCTCCAAATTTCTAGTTAGGCCTATTCTGCAGTTTTGACATTTTTAACTTCAATTTATTCAACGTCTAATTGTAAATATCGCTTATCGGCTGCCATCAAAAATATTTAGCAGTCTTAAGATACAATAGACAAGGAAAATGCTGAAAAATGTGATCGTATATGTGGAAATATGCAACATATATGCGAATATATGCAAATTTTTGCATATGCAGCATAATTTTCGCATATGTGGTTTTGAAAATGCCATTATATACGGAAAAATCCGAGATATGCGAGTTTTGGCAAAATATGCGATCGGATATGCAATTGCATATTCACATATAACCGACATCCTGAATATTGTACTGGACAGAGCAATAGATGTACAAATACCTGATACATAATAAAAAGTAACTCGGACAGCATCAACCGCAACTTTCGTGCAGCATCAGATCTCTCAAATTCTAAAGCAATTCCTTGTGGCAGTGAGGCAATAATAGGACTTTCAGTTTGGTTGCCACCAAGCTTAGCCCTGAAATAATACAAACATTACAGCAAAAATAAAGCTAAATAAAAAAACCAACAAAATCTGACTGTCAAACAGCACTTCATACTAGATTAAATAAAAAAGTTTGTAAGATAAATGACAAATTTTAACACATTAAATAGTCACTGGATAGAAAATTCAATTTCGTGGCAGTTTAGATTTATTTTGTTTTCTACAATAAGACATGAGTATGTACACCAGCGTAATATGTAATTTCCAGATACTGCATCCCTAGGTTCAAAATTCCTAGGTTCTCTAAGCTTATTTCAATGAGATAAAATTAAAGTTTAAGGCCAAGTTAAAATTAGCACGGGGTCGTACTAAACTCCGATACACTCCTGTGGAGCTTGTGTAACGCCAACCTCAACTGGAGTTCTTTGCGCGCATCCTCTTCCAGCTCATGAAAGTCAATAGAGAGTAGTCCCACGAGGCTGTTGACAACCTCGACCCCGGACAGACAGTTGAGAATCTTCTTGCGTTCCAGAGTCCATCGAGCACTGGAGTCGAGAGGCGCGCAGAGCGACATTCGTACGAGGCATGGCAAGATGGGTCGGAGCGCAGATTCCGGAAGCGAAGATAAACGATCAACGTCGACGTTGTGAATGGCACTAAATGTTTCCGGCTGGACAGAAACTACTGATGACATCGTCCGTTCTTATTTATAAATTCACTTCTACATATCACTCAATGAACGTCGACATTTCAACAAACTTGATTTAAAGAAAACTAAACAACTACAAGTAAACAAAAGCAGTCATAGAATATGTAATTGAATGCAAAACGTAATGCAACGTAACGTGAAGTTGACCGAGTTCGCAAGTTCGCAACAAATCGAGTCGCGACCAAGGGCGTTCTATTAGTATTAGAATGTTAGAAGGTTAGAAGGTCATTGGTGGCGACATCACATTCACATCACATTCTACTGATGCGCAGTCTATGGACTGCGCATCAGTAGAATAAAAATTTGATGTCACGGAGACACTACGTACACTGTCATATTACAAGAGAATACGCGAAAACAAACAAGAAGCCCAGCTGTCATTAGGATAGCCGACCGTGATCGTTAATTGTCAGTGACCTTCAAGGTCATCCAAAGTCAATTATTTTCATTTTATCTGACAAGGCGTATGGCATTTCCTATTAGTCATTGATAGTAACCTTGGCCGTATCTTTCACCGTTTCGGAGATTTGGCCAGTTTTCCGTTGAAAAACGCACATTTTTCTATCTCCCCTCAATTCATTTCCAAATTTGAAAATGTTCCCTTTGCACTAGATCGATGAAATTTTTGCATGCATTGGTTTAAAACACAGGGCTAAGTATTTTTGTAAAAAAATTCTCCTACGATTTAACTACCGTTCAGCCACAGATCCTTTATGGACGATGCACAGTGACAGTGTGGCAGTGTTTCTCAGTCAGAATACCACCGCAAGTTAAAAACGTGCGTTCGTTTGACGTGCTCGGCGGGGATCGCAAATAGGCACCATAATTGGCAGCTGCTGATGACGCTGCTGCCAAAATTCAATGAAACTTGAGGCTGTGTTTGACAATTTCAGGTAACTGTCAAATTCCCCAGTGCACTGTTGTTACACTACAGAAATGGTTAAATTTATAAAAAGTTTATTAGAACACAGGCAACAGGGTTCGGTTCGGATAAAGTTTTAGGTGTAGTGTTTTGCTTTTAAGTTCTAGTTCGGTTCAGTTCTATCCAAAATGCGGGTTCTATAGTTCGGTTCGTTCGGTTCGGGTTCGGTTCGATTTCCATCTCTAGTAAGAACGGTCGGCTAAAAACAAGCGTAACATTCCATGACTTCTCAACCCCGCAAGCTTGCGATAGGCCTAGGCCTAAACGTTGCTGGACGTTTTTATTGACTCGATTAGCCTAACTGTCAGTGCCGTAAACATTACATTGAAAACCATTGAGTTCTTTTCAACAACGAAATCCACAATTCTAACATGCTAATTTGAGACTGACGTTCTAGCTTGTTTGATGCGCTGACGTCATTACGACGTCACTCACTGACAAGCTGCAGAATCATGATGTGGCAGCCGATCATCGCTGCGACAGTACGCAGCTCTGATGATGAGCGCGTGAATCAGCGAGTATTCGACAAGGAATTACGTGTTAGATACCTGCTGCTAAAACTGGCAGCATTTCTCGTCGTGCTAACCGCTGTATTAGTGCTAAGCAATCAGACGATATGTGGACGTTTGGACGGCTCGCGGAAATCGAGGCGCTATGTAAGCGGAACGCAACTGACATTTGCAAGTCAACACGACGCCAATTATATCGAGCAGCCTCGACATTTAATTATTTCATCGTTAACGCTGTCGGTCAGAATATCAACCGAAAAACTTCTGCGCAAAGTTGACACTCAACTTCAGCAAATATTTAACAGCGTTTGGCGGGAGTTGCTAGCTTGGGTCCTTCCTGTTACATCACGTCGCGGTCATTACCGTCCAAAATGGACATTGATTCTCTCAACAAACTCATCAGCACGAATCGTCTTCGATTCTATTGCTACCGCCTCGTTGTGGAGGTTCAATCTGTTGAAACCTGGGCGACGAAAAACGCGTCAGAAAAGACGAGCGAAACCAATCGACGTGAAAATACGTCTAATGACCGCAAAACGAACGAAGCCAGCGAACAAAATAAAAATAAATTTCAGAAGCTCATCTCCGCTATTTTGGAGACGAGTCAGCTTAAAGGCAAAAGCTAGACGACGGCACAAGAAAAAGAAAAGGAAGAAAAAGAGAAGAAAGAAAAAAAAGAAAAAGAAAAAGAAGAAAAGGAAAAAGAAAAAAAAGAAGAAAAAGAAAAAGAAGAAAAAGAAAAAAAAGAAAAAGAAGAAAAAGAAAAAAAAGAAAAAGAAGAAAAAGAAAACGAAAAAGAAAACAAAAAAGAAAAAAAAGAGAACAAAAAAGAGAAAGAAAAAAAAGAAAAAGAAAGACACGAAGAAGCGTCAAGTGGATATAAGAATGAAAGGAACAGCACTGAAAAGCAGAAAAAAGAAAGTATCCGCGAAGAAGTTGTTAAAGAAAGCTATCGCCAGGCAGCTGAAGCGGAAAATGCGGAAGTTGTCTCGCCGGGCTAAGAAAATGCTCGCGAAGACAAAGAAATCGAAAAAGGCAAAAAAGAAAATATTTCAGTCGAAAATGGTTTCGGCCTTCCGTTCAACGGTCCGACAAGCGGAACAAGTCTGCAAGTCTCTGGTTAAATCAGCGCGCCGAAAATTATCTCGAGTCAGAGTTCAGTGTCGATTCAGCGACGCTGAACGACTTATCCAACGGCTGGAAAAGTCGCGATCGGTCGGCAACAACCGGAAGTTGACCAAGGCCGTTTCCGGTGTCATGGCGGCGGTTGCGTCTCACATGCGGCCGCTGGTCAATGTGCTGTATCGAAAAACGTTGTCTAGACCGCAGACTGGCGTCATTCTGAAGCGATTGCGTTCTAGCGTCGCCAAGGCGCTCTGGCGCCTTCTGCGACAAGCGTTCGCACTACGACGAGCACTCTCAGACGCTATAATATCCATCCGCAAATTGTCCACTAACTCGACGAAACCCGTGCCGCCATCTTCTTCGTCAAAAACAATGACGAAGCTGTATGTGAGCATCAGCAAGATGGAGACGGGAAAGTCCAAGGAGCCGATGCCAGATACCGTGGCGCGTGTCATCTCCGTCGTATCTCAGGTCATCGTTGTTAGCCTACAAACGTTTCTGAATGTTTCTGTTTTAAATTTATACATTTACAAAAAATGCTATTTAAACATACGTTTATATTTTTCTTGCGTTTTAATTGTTTAATAAACGTAGAACAATTGTTGTCAATATGAAAGTGATGCAAAAAATAATTGTAGGCCTAAATATTATATAAAAATAATATAATAATAATAATGTTAAGGCTAAAATATACAAACGTAATAGATTATCTTGCACATTGATTTAATCAACTGTGTAAGATGACAACAATTTGACGGATATAAAAGTTTGTATAGGCCTAATGAAGCCACAAATTTCGCATTCGCAACAACGTTTAGTAATGAGGCACAGTTTCTATTTAGCCTCAGCAAACGTTTTTGTTTTAATTTTTTTATCAAAACCCGTTTATGACCTTTTTAATTGGTGTCATTGACGTTTATTGCATGTGCGTTTCAGGTGTTTCACAGCAGCGTCGAGGATCTGCTGAGGGTCTATCGACTGCGGGCGGTGACGGAGAAGAAGCTGGAACGCGCGGAGGGTTTGTGCGACACTCCAGACTCAGGCATCGCTTGCATCAACGCGCACGTGTTCCGTGTACTTGAGCGAATGGTTGCACGAAGCTCGTCTCTCGTACGTAAAATCAGCCGCATTTTGCCGCCAGACACAGACGCTGCTGTGAAACGTCAGCTCCCTACAGCGATCAAGGTCGACAAGCGGCTACTGAAGCAGGCTGCAGGTGAATTAAATTTTCACGTGTTTTTCGTTATTGTTAGTAGCTGTGATCCGGCAAGTAACAGTTGTATATAGCAAGAAAATGTATGATTTTTTGGTTCATAGCCTACCTATATATTGAAGAAAAACTATTTATTTTTGAAGGCGGTCACGGAGTTAAACCACTTGCTGTCTATGTTTTTTTTTATAATATTAACTTGTGGCGTGACGTAATGTTACTGCAAGTTTTCTTAAAATTCAAGTCTTGTTACAACACCATTTGGTTTAATCGATCTGCTATAGAGGAAATGTGATTTTATATTGCATGACCTCTGATTTCCTGGCTAATTAATTGATTGATTGCTTGACTGGAAGCAGGCAGCCAAAGCGACGCTAAGAAAGCCTCGGCGGCCAGAGTAGCTCGAGTCATTCTTGCAGTCGCTCGGAATCTGCATTTGGTCGTTCGTCGCCTCAAGCAGGAAGTCGTGCGCAGGAAGCTGTCGAAATCAGCCACGTTCAAAGCACTGATGAAAGACAAACGTACATCGCCAAAGTCGTCGCAGGCGCCATCCGCTAAGCGGCCAGTCGCGGCTAAGCCGACCAAGATACCCGCGGCTAAGTCGAAGCCGACCAAGATGCCGCCGGCTAAGCCGACAGCGCCGGCGGAGACGGTCCAAGAGGTCGGCGGAACGATGACGCTGAAAACGCTGAACCGTGTGATGCTCTCCGCGCTGCTCTGTCTTGAGAAATGGAGTCGCCTGCTGTACCGGCAGACAGCTCTAAGTCCCAGTAGAGAGCGTCCGCAGCCGATAGTCGTCGAGAAACTGCCTGCGACGTCCGCACACCAATCAGCCAAACAAGTCGCTCTCACATTAGCCGCTATCACCAGACGAC